>Ga0116141_10000054_pt1 | contig 73859 bp, 60 predicted proteins | sample AD_UKC097_MetaG_FD_89744 | JGI IMG/M metagenome (GOLD analysis project Ga0116141, IMG submission 89744) | Active sludge microbial communities of municipal wastewater-treating anaerobic digesters from USA - AD_UKC097_MetaG | ecosystem: Engineered > Bioreactor > Anaerobic > Digestate | place: USA...
CAAAAAGGAAATATACTTCAACGGCACCGGTCCTGATCTGCTTGGCGGTCATCTGTTCCGTGCAAGGCTTGACGGATCAAAACTGCTGCAGGTCACTTCAGGAGAGGGGCATCACACTGCATCGGTCTCTCCCGCCGGATCATATTTCTTTGAAACCTGGAGCAGCATCAGTGACCCCGGTGGTATTAACCTGGTTGATAAAAAGGGGAAAGTGGTACGCAGCATCCATCGTGAAAAGGTACCCGTCTATGATGCTTCGGAACAGCAGAAGGTTGAGCTTGTGAAGATCAGGACATCCGATGGTCTGTTTGACATGCCTGCACTGATAACTTATCCGGTGAATTTCGATCCGGCAAAAAAATATCCGGTTGTGTTCACCATTTACGGCGGTCCGGATGCCGGCAGCATCAGGAACAGGTGGCAGGGAGTTCAGCCCCGCTGGTATGCCGAGAACGGGATCGTAACCATCAATGTTGATCACCGGGGTTCAGGTGTCTTCGGCAAGAAGGGACTCGACTACATGCATCGCTCACTGGGGAAATGGGAGATCTCGGACTATTCAGATGCGGTGAAATGGCTTAGGCAGCAACCGTGGGCTGACGGTTCCAGGATGGGCATTACCGGCGGTTCTTACGGCGGGTATGTCACATGCATGGCCCTGACGGCAGGCGCAGACTACTGGACTCACGGCATCGCAGACTATTCAGTCACCGACTGGCGTCTTTATGACAATGTATATACCGAACGATTCATGGATACCCCGGAGGACAATCCGGAAGGGTATAAGCAGGGCTCAGCCCTGACATATGCGGAATCACTGAAGGGAAAGCTTCTCATCCGCCATGGCGATATGGATGACAACGTCCATCTGCAGAACTCCATCTGGCTGATCACCACGCTCCAGGATCTCAACAAACCTTTTGAGATGATGATATATCCGGGTGAACGTCACGGCTGGGGAGGACCCAAGAGAACCTTCCAGACCAATGAGACCAACGGATTCTGGATGAAATCGTTCTTTGGGAAGTAAATACACATAATAAGGGATATGGCTGCGAGTGTATACATGAAGAGGCTTGCCGCAGTGCGGGCCCTGATGAGGAAAAAGAAGCTGGATGCACTAATAATACCCTCCTCCGATCCGCACCTTGGCGAATACGTGCCTGATCACTGGAGGGTTATCAGGTGGCTGACCGGCTTCACCGGCTCTGCCGGGAACGTTGTCATTACCAGAACTTTCGCCGGTCTGTGGACTGACAGCCGGTACTTCATTCAGGCTGAAGAACAGCTGGCCGGTTCGGGATTTGAGCTTGTGCGGCTGAAGATTCCGCATACCCCGGAGCATATCGACTGGCTGAAGGAAAAGGCCCGCAAGGGGTGGAAGGTAGGCGTTGACGGCCGCCTGATCTCAGCAGTTATAATGAAGCTGCTGGTGTCATCCCTTAATGTCTCCGGTGCCAGGCCCGACCTGAAAGCCGACCTGATCACTCCTGTCTGGAAGGATCGCCCTGAGCTGCCCGGTGACAGTGCTTTTGAACTTGATGTAAAGTATGCCGGGCTGACCAGGCTTGAGAAGCTTGAAAAAGTCAGGGAGGTGATGAAGGTAATGAAGGTTGATTATCAGCTGCTTACAGCAACAGATGATATCATGTGGCTGTTGAATCTCAGGGGCAACGATGTGAAGTACTGTCCGCTGCTGCTTTCTTTTGCTGTGGTGAGCCTCAGCCAGGTCATCTTCTTTGCTGATGAGGAGAAAATTCCGCATGCTGTAAAGGCCTCACTTGACAGAGACGGTGTTGTTCTGCTGCCGTATGACACAGTGACCTCCGTCCTCTCTCACCTGGATGAGGGATCAGTCGTTCTGCTTTCACCCCCGGCAACCCCGGCTGCACTGTACAGATCTATTCCCCGCAGCGTGAATATCACAGAGGACCTGAGTATCCCCACGCGGATGAAAGCGGTAAAAAATGACGTTGAGCTGAAGAACCTGAGAAAGGTGATGGTTGATGACGGTGTAGTCCTGACCCGCTTTTTTCACTGGCTTGAAAAGGCAGTCGGAAGGGAAGCGATAACCGAGCTGAGTGCTGCCGCGAAAATTGATGAGATGCGCTCGGCGCAGGCTGGATGTACGGGTCCTGCCTTCAGTACCATTGCTGCATATAATGAACATGCAGCACTTCCGCACTATGTCCCTGACAGGAAAACCGACGTCAGGCTGAAGAAGAAAGGTATTTTCCTGCTTGATTCAGGCGGACAGTATTACGGGGGGACCACCGATATCACAAGGACGGTTGCTCTCGGAAAGCCCGATGCTCAGATGAGGAGGGAATTCACCCTTGCCCTGAGAGGAACCATTGACCTTGCCATGGCCAGGTTTCCGCGTGGCACAAGGGGATACCAGCTTGATATTCTCGCCCGCAAACCTTTGTGGGATAATTACATGACTTACGGGCATGGCACCGGCCACGGTGTCGGGAGCTTCCTGAACGTGCATGAAGGACCGCAGACGATAGGCTCAGGTGCCACCGGTGATATGAAAACCAGTATGGAGCCGGGCATGGTGACTTCAGATGAGCCCGCTTTTTACCGTCCGGGGCTCTATGGTTTCAGGACCGAAAACCTTCTGGTATGCCGCTCCGACAAGGAGAGCGAATTCGGCAGTTTCCTGTCGTTTGAGACTGTAACACTCTGTTATATTGATAGTGAACTTATTGACATCTCCGTCCTTGATGACAGAGAACTTCAGTGGCTGAACGGGTACCATGAACGGGTTTACCAGTCACTGCACAGGCACCTTGAGCCGGAACTGCAGGCCTGGCTGAGAGCCAGGACAATGCCGCTCAGCCGCAAAAAAAAGAAAATCTAAAATTATTATTCACATGTTCAGACTTAACCTTTTTGTTTTAATGGTTGCAGCCATCCTCGCCACCGGATGCTCAGACAAGATCATGACCCTGGAGGAGCGACTGGCAAGCCTCCCGGCAGATACACTGTTCAGGATAAAGGCTGACACTTCATTCAGCGAGGCATGGGAGATACGCCTCAGGCAACCGGTTGACCACCGTAATCCTGACGGTCCCCGGTTTACCCAGCAGATATTTCTTTATTATGCCGGCGCTGACAGGCCCGTGGTGGTTGAGACCGAGGGATATGGCGCCAGGGGAGGCCGGAATGAGCTTTCTTCCATCCTGCATGCCAACCTGATCAGGATTGAGCACAGGTATTTCGAGGAGTCGACACCAGATTCAGTCGACTGGAAATATCTGACCACCTGGCAGGCAGCCACTGATCATCACCGGATTATTGAGCTGTTTAAACCCGTCTTCAGTGGCAAGTGGGCAACCACCGGAATAAGCAAGGGAGGACAGACCGTGATGTTCCACCGCTACTATTACCCTGATGATGTGGATGTAAGTGTCCCATACGTGGCACCGCTCAACTTCGGGCCCGAAGACCCGAGGATGGAGCCGTTCCTTGAGAACGTGGGCACAGCTGAATGTCGTGACCGGATCTTCCGGTTCCAGAAACTGGTCCTTGAAAAATATGATACCCTTTTCCCAATGTTCATTGACATGGCTGACAAGCGCGGATGGACATTCACGAGGGTGGGAGGGCCCGAAACCGCATATGAGATGACAGTGCTTGAATATGAGTTTGCGTTCTGGCAATGGGGAAGGATTTCCTGTGACTCCATACCACTTGAAGGCAACAATGAACAGGTTTTCAGGCACCTGACAGCAGTGGGCGATCCCCGATATTTTGCTGATCAGGGGCTGGCATATTTCGAACCCTTCTTTTACCAGGCTATGACTGAGATAGGCTATTACGGTTATGACTTTGACAAGTTCGGGGATCTTATGAAGCATGCTCATAACGCGGAAAAACCTGAATTTCAGTTTTCTGCTCCCCTGGGGCCTGAGTACGTGTATGATTATGAATTCGGGAAAAAAGTCAGTGAGTTCATTAAACATGATGCTGAAAATTTCATATTCCTTTACGGCGAAAATGATCCCTGGTCAGCTTCAGCGGCTGATCCGGGAGAAAACAAAAAATGCCTGAAGATCGTAAACAAGGGAGGCGCACACGGTACCCGCATCGGTATCCTTCCTGATGAACAGAAGGACCTGATCATGACTAAACTTCAGGAATGGATGGACGTTCCTGCAGACCTCTGACCGATTGTTTTAGCAGATTTTATTTCAGCCTGTTAACTTCAATTTTTCAAATAAATTTGGAATTGTTAAAATTATTTAAATACCTTTGTGTCAGCTGACTTTTTATTGTGTGGAGATGGTTTAGTGTCTCCCTCATTTTCAGTCAGTTAATTTAAATCTTAATTAACAGTTTAATTTATTTTCAAATGAACATTTTTGTAGCCAAGCTGAGTTCTGTAACCAAAGCAGAAGACCTTCAGGAACTTTTCAGCAAATTTGGGGAAGTAATCTCCGCCAAAGTTATTATGGACCGTGAAACCGGCTTTTCAAAGCGTTACGGTTTCGTTGAGATGGCCGATGACCGTGCCGGTTATGAAGCTATCGAAAAGCTTAACAACTCAGAGCTCGATGGCAGTCAGATCATCGTAAAGAGGTCTGAGCCAAAGGCAGAGAAGAAGCCTTTCAGACCCCGCCGTGATTTCCGCGACAGGGACCGTGAACCGAAATATTAGGAAATAGAACAGAAGAGGCTGTCCGGTGAGGGCAGCCTTTTTTAGTCATTCAATAAAGGCAGGGGAACTCTGCCTTTATTTATATAAGGTCAGCGAAAGCCTTAAAAAAAAATCAGGAAGATTTCATTTTGCAGGTTAAAATATCTATAATTTCGCCCTGACAAATTTATTCCATCCTATCCAACCTCATCAACAAATTCCCTTAACTGTTTAACGATGAAAAACCTGATTCTTACCCTGACCGGAGGTAACAGGAAAAGGCTGATTCTTTTCCTGCCTGTCCTCCTTCTTCCGGTAACTATTTTCGCATCAGATGGTTCTGTGCCCAAGATAGGCCCGATACGCGTTGAGTTCATAATTTTCGGCCTGATCCTTCTCGGGGTGGCGCTTTTTCACAAGCAGACATTCTGGGTTGCGGTCACAGGCCTTACAGTTCTGATGATCTTCAAGTTTGCATTTGATCCGGCCTTCAGGCTGGGCGAACACATGTTCGGCACCACACCCTTTATTGAGCAGATCATGGATAAGGATCTGAGACAGGGCGAGTGGGGGATCATTCTGAATCTTCTCGGATTGCTGCTTGGCTTTGCGGTCCTCTCAAAGATATTTGAAGAATCAAGAGTCCCTGACATCCTTCCAAGGTACCTCCCGGACGACTGGAAGGGTCCCTTCCTTCTGTTAATATTCGTCTTTATCCTTTCATCATTCCTGGATAATATTGCCGCTGCTCTCATTGGAGGGACGATAGCACTTGTTGTATTCAAAAAAAAGGTGCACATCGGGTATATTGCCGCCATTGTTGCTGCAAGCAATGCAGGAGGGAGCGGAAGTGTAGTGGGCGATACAACCACTACCATGATGTGGATTGACGGTGTTTCTGCCTTTAACGTTTTACATGCATACGTGGCTGCCTTCGTCGCCCTGCTGTTCTTCGCGTGGTTTGCATCTCATCAGCAGGACAGGCATCAGAGGATACAAAAGGACGCGGATACCAATGTCAGGATTGACTGGGTCAAGATAGTATCTGTCATCCTCATCCTGGCAGGTGCAATAATCTCCAACATTCTCTATGACATGCCTGCCCTTGGCGTCTGGATAGCCATTGTTCTTGGCGCCTTCCTGAGACCGGTTCCATGGAAGGAGGTTCCGGGTTCACTCAAGGGGACAATATTCCTGTTGTGTCTGGTGATGTGCGCATCGATGATGCCGGTTGAAGAACTTCCCGATGCCTCATGGGTGACTGCGTTTGCACTTGGTGCCCTTTCAGCAGTGTTTGACAATATCCCGCTCACAAAGCTCTGTCTTGATCAGGGGCACTATGACTGGGGGATGCTGGCCTACGCCGTAGGGTTCGGGGGCTCGATGATATGGTTCGGTTCATCTGCCGGGGTTGCTATCACCAACAAGTTTCACGAGGCACGCAATGTGGTTCTCTGGTTAAGAAAGGGGTGGCATGTGGCTGTTGCCTATGTCCTGGGGTTCTTTGCCCTTTACCTGCTTCTGGGATGGGAGCCGGCAGACACCAAGGAGCATAAGGTCATCAACTGTCCTGTGCCCGGATGCCCGATGGCAGGTCAGGGTGAGGCTGCGGAGGGAGCAGTCAGCTACCTCGACCTGATCAACAAATAAAAAGGAATCATTCTTCCTGCCATAAATGAAAAAGGCACCCTTCCAGGGGTGCCATTTTCATTTTTATTATGATTCGCTGTCGGGGCAAAATCCGATTGTACTATAACCTCACGCCAGGACCTGTGCCTGAAGCCAGTATACTCCGGCGCCGGCAAGATAGCCTACAAGTGCAAGCCATGAAATCTTCTTCATGTACCAGATGAAGTCGATTCTCTCGAGACCCATTGCGGCCACACCGGCTGCTGAACCGATGATCAGCATACTGCCACCTGTTCCGGCGCAGTAAGCGAGGAATTCCCAGAAGAGGCCGTCCTGCACGAAGAAGCCTGCATAAGCCGGATCCGCAGCCATGCGGAGCATGTCGGGAGTGACTACCTCGTACATCCCCATTGCTCCCGCCACCAGCGGAACATTGTCAACAACTGCTGAAATGGCGCCGATCGCCAGGTTGATCAGGTAGATATCACCAAGCTTCTCGTCGAGCCAACCGGCCAGCAGGCTCAGGTGACCGGCACTCTGAAGGGCGGCCACTGCTGCCAGTATCCCCAGGAAGAAGAAGATGGTGGGGGTATCAACCTTCTTTACAATGTTGTATATGGTAAGTTTCTTCCGTATTTCATCCTCCTTGTCACGGTGCATGATTTCTGAGACAAGCCACAGCACTCCCAGTCCGAAGATCATACCTACCCATGGCGGGAGGTGAGTTACGGTTTTGAACACGGGAACGAAGAGCAGCATGGAGACGCCGAGAATAAGGATGAAGGTCCGTTCAAACGGCGTGGTGATCTCATCTGAGCCATGTGCTTTCTCGGGCCGCTTTACATCTCCCTTGACCATGAAGGACAGTATGGCAAGTGGCACAATCATGTTAACGAGGCTCGGCAGGATTACCTTGATGATGATGTTCACCGTTGTGATCTGTCCGCCAATCCAGAGCATAATCGTTGTCACGTCGCCGATGGGTGACCATGCCCCGCCCGCATTGGCGGCTATCACTATCATGCTGGCAAAGATCCAGCGCGTGGGTTTGTCTGAGATAAGCTTCCTCAGTAATGCTATCATTACGATAGTGGTTGTCAGGTTGTCAAGTACAGCTGACATGAAGAATGTGATGAAACCGATGATCCAGATAAGCCTTACCTTACTCTTTGTGGCGATCCTGTTGGTGATGACGGTAAATCCCTGGTGCTGGTCAATTACCTCCACTATTGTCATAGCGCCAAAAAGGAAGAAAAGAATTTCTGCAATGTCAACAAGGTGATGGGCAAGCTCGTGCTTCACGAAAGTGCTGGAATGACCTGCCAGCTCAACCGTCTCACGAAACGGAGAGGTGGCAAACTGGTCAGGTGTCATCGCGGGGGCGATGTTGTTCAGAATCTGCTGTCCCATGAGCTTCAGTTCCTCCCAGGAGGGAGAAAAGCCCATCGCAAGGACCTGTTCACTGGAGAGGGCATAAAGGGCCCACAGGATTGAACCCAGCAAAAGGGCGCTGGCAGCCTTCTCTACTTTAATAGGATGCTCAAGTGCTATCGCCAGGTATCCCAGCAGGAAAAGCACAACCATTAATATAAACATACTTCAGATTTTTTTTGTGCAAAAATAGGATTTGAGGCCGACATTCAAACAAATGTTGTAATTATCAGATTGAGTATGACATACCCTGTGCCGGAATTTCTATGTTCCCGAAGCCTTTTAACTCAAGGTATGAGCTGTACCTGACCTGTGTCTCATACTCTCCGTGAACCAGAAAAATTTTCTTCAGCTTACCCTGATCCTGGCAGGAGAGATAATCGGCCATCTCACTGTAGTCTCCATGCCCGGAGTATGATTCTATCTTTTCGATATCCGCCCTTACAGGGTATTTGGTTCCGTGGATCGAGACTTCAGTCTCACCTCTGACAATTCTGGCTCCGAGGGTGGAAGGCGCGCAATAGCCTACGACCAGTACCGTATTGGCGGGGTTGCTGATGCTGTTTGCCAGGTGGTGTTTGACACGGCCCGCTTCCATCATTCCGGATGAGGAGATTATTATTACCGGGCCCCTGATCTCGTTAAGGCTTTTGGAACCTTCAACCGAGGTGTTGTAGAACAATGAGTTAAAGCCGAAGGGATCAGGATCAGATAGCATTTGCTCCCTTACATTTTCATTGAAGCAGTCGGGGTGCATCCGGAAGATGTTCGTTGCGTTGACCGAGAGGGGGCTGTCAACGTAGATGTCGACCTTTGGCAGGCGACCGGCATTGTAAAGATTGTTGAGTGAATAGACTATCTCCTGTGTCCGCCCCACGCTGAAGGCAGGAATGATGAGTTTGCCCCGTTTCTCAACGCAGGTATGGTGAACTACTCGGAAAAGTTCCTCGTCTGACTCGGCCAGTGAGGGATGCAGCCTGTCGCCGTATGTTGATTCGGTAATAAGGAAGTCAGCCTGCGGGAATGGTTCCGGGCTTTTAAGTATCCTGTTTACCGGCCTGCCGATGTCACCTGTGAATGCAAGTCGTTTGATACCCTCTTTTTCCTTCAGTTCCAGTGTGACCACTCCGCTTCCCAGCATATGCCCGGTATTTGTGAATTTCACGGTGGTGAAATCGTCTATCCGGAACTTGCGGTCATAGGCCACGCTGATGAAGAGCTTCATTGCAGCCACGGCATCTGCCTGGGTATAGAGAGGCTCCACCGGCGGAAGCCCTTTCTTCGCCCTCTTCTTGTTGAATGTAATGGTATCATTTTCCTGTATCTTGCCTGAGTCAGCAAGCATTATTGAGCACAGGTCGCGCGTTGCGGTAGTACATACAACCGAGCCTGTAAACCCGTTCCGGGAAAGAAATGGGATTAGTCCCGAATGGTCTATATGGGCGTGTGACAGAATAATATGGTCAATTGAGGCAGGAGCGAAGGCCAGCGCCCTGTTCATCTCCTCTGTTTCAAGTCCTTTGCCCTGGAACTGGCCGCAATCAAGCAAAAGGTTCTTGCCATGCTCCGTTTCAATAAGTATCTTGCTGCCTGTCACCTCCCTGGCAGCCCCGTAAAATGTAAGCTTCATGCCGTATGATTGATTTTTATGATTTGCTAATATAGCTAAAGTTGCCAGAATCTCCCCTAAATTATTCTTTAACATTTAATGAACAATATTTCAAAACTCCTTTAATTAGTGAAGTCATTGATATACTTTTGGCGGGTGGTAACATTTCTTACACTGACTCATGAAACTCGACAAGATCTTTTCGTACCTGGCCCCCAAGGAGGGCAAGTTCTATCCCCTATTCAAGGATGCATCGGCCAACCTTATAATTGGGGCAGAGCTGCTTGTGGAGTTCATGAATGAGCCGTCACCGGAGAAGAGAGAGATTCTTGGCCATAAAATAAAGGAGACGGAGCTTGTTGGAGACCAGATAGCCAAAAACCTTTACAAGGCCCTGAGCGGAACCTTTATCACACCTTTTGACAGGGAGGATATTTTTGAGCTGATCCATGCCACCGATTCTGTGCTTGATCTGATCCACGGTGCATCGAAGGAAACTCACCTGTACAAGCTCAGGGAAATACCGTCAGAGTTCAGGGAGATGGCTGACGTCATCAGGAAGGCCTCCATTGAGATCAACACTGCTTTCAACGGATTGCGTGATGTGCTCAACCTTTCAAAATATAAAGACAACTGCCACAGGATCGGGGAGCTTGAGGAGCAGGCCGATGACATCAACCACCGATACCTGGCGAAACTGTTCCAGGAAGAGCAGGATGCGATTGAACTGATAAAAAAGAAGGATATCCTGGCGGCACTTGAAAAGGCTGTCGACCGTTGCGACGACGTGTCCGACATTCTTTCATCCGTAATTATCAAGATCGCGTAACCGGCCTGCAGATGGATCTTTCACTTCTTATCGTCATTATCGTTCTTGCGTTCGCATTTGACCTGATAAACGGGTTTCACGACGCAGCGAACTCAATAGCTACGATTGTTTCGACCAAGGTGCTCACACCTTTCCAGGCGGTGTTATGGGCTGCATCATTCAACTGGCTCGCATACCTTGTTTTTGAACTTAATGTGGCTGACACCATTGCAAAGTCTGTAGACACCTCGGCCATTACCCTTATGGTCATATTGTCAGGCATTCTGGCTGCCATCATCTGGAACCTTACGACCTGGCTTCTCGGCATACCGTCCAGCTCGTCACACACCCTTGTGGGAGGCTTTTCCGGTGCTGCAATTGCATATGCAGGATGGGATGTGGTACATACAGGTGTGATTTTGAAGATAGGGGCCTTCATTTTCCTGGCTCCGCTTATCGGGATGTTGTTCGCATATATCATTTCCATTTCACTTCTCTGGCTGTTCCGTCGTGCGAATCCGTTCAGGCTGGAAAAGAAGCTCAAGGTGGGACAGCTCTTTTCATCGGCCCTTTTCAGCCTCGGTCACGGTGGAAATGATGCACAGAAGGTTATGGGTATCATTGCCGCTGCTCTTATGGTCTACTTCCATGGAGTTGATGCATCATCTGTTCCTCACTGGGCGAGGATCGAGATGGTTGATGGCAGGATGCATGCAATACCCCACTGGATAGTGCTGGGTTGCTACACGGCAATCTCCCTTGGAACGCTTATGGGCGGCTGGAGGATAGTCAAGACCATGGGAACCAAGATAACGAAGATCACCCCGTTCGAAGGTGTTGCAGCCGAATCAGCCGGAGCCATGTTGCTGTTCGGAACCGAAGCCTTCGGGATACCTGTTAGTACAACTCACACAATTACGGGTGCTATCATGGGGGTAGGCCTGACAAAAAGGATGACGGCTGTGAGATGGGGTGTAACTGTCAACCTGCTTTATGCCTGGATACTTACGATTCCTGTATCGATGGCAATTGCAGCTGGGGTGTACTTCCTGTTGTCAGCAATAACGGGTCTGCACTGACCTGGTATCAGTTCATGGTATGGAATCCCCTTACCGGCCCGGGTGTGGTCTTGTGAAGATCAAACACTATTATTTCGTTTTCCCCGTTCCTGAGCCATGAAGCCGGACAGTAGAGCCGTGTCTGCGGACCGATCTCCCAGTATCTTCCCAGGTTATGTCCGTTGACCCATACAAATCCCTTTACAAAATTGGTCATGTCAATAAAGGTGTCTGCTGTCTGATCGAGCTTCAGGGTGCCCCTGAAGAATACTCCGGGCCTGGTCATTTCAGCTCCGGCGGCCTCCAGCGATTCAACATAGCCGTCACTCATCGGGAAACCGCGCACCTCCCAGTTCATCAGCGTCATCCCGTTCAGTATCACACGGTCGGTTATTCCCTTGCGGTCAATCATTGAATGGGCAAAGTTGATTCTCCCCATCCCTTCGGTAAATATTTCCAGGAGCGGAAAATCTGAATCTGCCTGAGGCAGCTCAATTGAATTGATTCCAAGTCGCCTGTCAAGTGTCCCGATGTATTTTCCGTCAAGAAAGACGGTGGCGTAGTCATGCAGGTCAATTACTGTCATTTTGCCTCTCTTGTGGCCCGTCAGCCTGGTGCTGTAAAGCATGAATCCGTAATCCTGCCCGTATGCTTCAAACGGTTTTGGCTGAACTGACAATACCGGTTCCGGCATGTTGTTCCATACAGAGGTGAATGGCACCAGATCAGTTTCCGGGAAAGACATTGCCGGTACCGGATCCGGTATTGCCGGCAGTTTTACTTTTTTAGGAAGGTATGAGCCGATCAGCTTTCTGAGGGCCATGTATTTCGGGGTTGCTCTTCCCTGCTCGTCTATTGGTGCATCATAGTCATAGCTGGTGAGGTCAGGCTCGTATCCCTTTCCTCCTGAGTTGGCCCCTGCCGTGAACCCGAAGTTTGTTCCTCCGTGTATGACATAAAAATTGAATGATTTCCGGTTATCCATGAGAAATCTGACTTCGCGCAGCAGATCTGCAGTGTCGGGCCTTGCCCAGTCCTCTCCCCAGTGGGTCAGCCATCCGGGGTATGTTTCGCTGGAGAAGACCGGGACTCCCGGATTCATTTTACGGGCCAGTTCAAAATCCTTCTCCGAGCTCCCGGAGTCGAGTCCCACGGCACAACCCGGAAGTGTTCCTGCCTCGAGCATGTATGTTGTGGGCCCGTCACCTGTGAAAAACGGGACGTCAATACCGCTCCGTTCCCATATCGCCTTCAGGGCGAAGAGGTAATTGCGGTCATTGCCGTAGCTTCCGTATTCATTTTCAATCTGGATCATCAGCACCGGACCTCCGCGTGTCACCAGGTAAGGGCGAAGCACATCAGCCAGCCGTGAGATGTATCTTTCTGCTGCTCTCATATAGACCGGATCCATGCAGCGTACTTTTATGCCCGGAGTGCGAAGCAGGTAAGGAGGTATGCCCCCGAACTCCCATTCGGCGCAGACATATGGCCCGGGCCTGATGATGACCCACATTCCTTCATCGGCTGCTGTTGTGATGAACCTCGGGATATCACGATTGCCTGTACGGAAGTCATAAATGCCCTCTTCGCTTTCATGGTGGTTCCAGAAGAGGTATGCGGAGATGGTGTTGCACCCCATTGCCTTTGCCATCCTGATCCTGTGTCTCCAGTATTCCTCAGGCACCCTTCCCGGGTGTATCTCACCGCTGATGATCCGGAACGGTTTCCCGTCAAGGAAGAACTCCTCGTTTCCCTGTGTAAAGGTATGCCCTGTCCCGCGTGGCTGCGCACTCAGCATGGCAGTCAGCATGAAGAATGCCAGAGCAAGTGCTGTACGACAAATCGCATGCTTGTCATTCATGACCTGTAAGATATTTGTTTACAAAATGAAATGCTTCTCAGACTGCGCTCCTGTCCCACGTCGGGAGGATCTGGCTTTTAAAGGTCTCCTTTTCCTTTATGAGCGCATCCATGTCAAGGCCGATGGCTTTCTGTGCTCCGGCTTTGGATGATATATCCGGTACGATGACTTTATTGACACCCTTTGAAGCAAGGACCTTTGCCAGTTCAATCCTGGCTTCCAGTCCTTTCATGATACCGTTGCTGAGTATCGAGGCCACCTCAATGGGGGCATGGAAGGAGCCGCCGTGACTTGCTGCGCAGAAGTCCCATCTCCACTGCGATTGCCTGATCAGCGAGAGAACGGGTTTCATTGCAGCCTCATCTGCTCCCGCATCCCATGCTGCCTTTGCCTCATAATGGGCTGATACGAGTATCTCCTCAAGGTAGTTTCTCAGGCTGGCTATTTTATCCTGCCTTTCATAGACATTGTTCATCAGTTCTTCCTCGCTCTGCCTGTGGCATACAGCGCAGGTTGACGAGATCATGTTGAGCGGGCTCTGCACGTGATGGCTGGTGTATTTCACACCACCCTCGGCGACGAAAGGCATGTGACAGTCTGCGCAGGCGACTCCGCGCTGGCCGTGGATGCCCATTCTGAACAGTTCATAGTCAGGGTGCTGAGCCTTCAGCATCGGGGCCTTGCTGATGGAGTGGGTCCAGTCAGCGAACTGGTAGCTGTCATAATAACTTTCGATTTCGTCAACGGTCATTCCCTTGTCCCAGGGGAAAGTCAGGTATTTTCCCTCACCCTTGAAGTAATATTCCACATGGCACTGGGCGCAGACGAGGCTGCGCATCTCCTGGTGGCCTGCCTCCTCAATCTTTTTGCCCTGCCTTTCGAAAGCCTCCCTGAGTGCCGGGCGGGTTATTGTCAGGGTCATGTTTTCCGGGTTGTGGCAGTCGGCACAACCTATTGAGTTCGTTATCTCCGGACCCAGAGAGGCCCAGGTGGCCTTGTAGAAGCTCTCTACGCCCATTTTTTCGATCATTCTGGGTACGTCAGGGCTTTTGCATGCCCAGCATGTTCCGGGCTGGGGGCCGGCATCAGGAGTCATGGGTGCCCCGGTGCGCAGTGTATTACGTATATCCTCCACAGCCCAGTAGTGGCCCCTTGCCTGGGAATAGTCCTTTGAGAATGCATACCCGGCCCAGAGCACTGCAAGTTCCGGGTCTGTGGCCAGCACATCGAGAGGTTTACTGCCGGCATGTTTGCTCCGGAATGAGGTGTCAGCCGTCATCAGCCATGATTTGTATTCCCTTGGATAGAACTTGCCCCAGATGCTGTTGTCCGACTCGAAAGGCTGCAGGTCAGTGGGCGGCCTGTATGCATATTTTGCTTCCGACCGTCGTTCAACGATGGAGGATGCCAGCATGCCCAGAAGGAACACAACCAGAGCGGTGGCGAGGAACAAAAGCCAGCCTGCCCATGGTTTTTTGGATATTAATTCCTTGATTGACATAGGTTAGGTGTTAAGTAATGTTACAGGTTGTCTTTAAGGTCAGGTGTTATGGCGAACCGGGTCGATGAGATGCTGTTGACCCTGTCATGCGGCGTGTTGCGATGACAGTCGAGGCAGTGCCTGTCGCGTCTTCCCACCATCGCTTCAAGAGGTCTTCCGGGGCCGTCACTGAAGAGTGACTCATGGCACCTGAGACAGTTTTCCTGAACTACGCGTTTCCCGGGTTCCCTGATATATATGGATTGTGATTCGTTGCGCAGTGTAAAGATAGTTGCGTGCCGGAGGCCGTCACTTGCCTTGAAGTAGTATTTTCTGACGAAGCTGTCATGCGGCACATGGCAGGCATTGCAGTCGGTAATGCTCCTGTGCGCGCTATGTGACCAGGTGGCAAACTGCGGGGTCATGATGTGGCAGTTGATGCACACCCTGGGGTCATCAGAGAGATAGGAGGTGGCATTTGATATCTTCAGAAGATAGATTACCAGGCCTGTGAATGCCCCGAGGAGCATTATGACAGGCAGTCTCCACTCTGGCGGAGGTGTGAAGAATCTGATCAGTTTGTTTGGTCTGCTCATGGCAGTTGCCTTTTTATCTGGTCAATTAAAAATCGCAACCTCCTCCCCGGTATGCCGGTAAGGTCAGATGAAATTAACGAAGCAGAGGGCCACGAGGGCAGTACCGTACCGCTTGTCAATTGTCAGGGACTCCCTGTAGACGCTGGGTTCTCCCAGGTAATACTGAGAAAAGGTTCTGTCATGCAGGTCATGGAGGACTGTATAGAGTCTCTCTTCGAGGGCCTCCATGTCAAAGTAACCGGCGAGTTCACAGACAAGGCCTCCGACCTTCTCCTCGCATGTATCATCCTTGTACATCCATGCGTAGATGACACCTGCTGATACGTGTTCGCCATAGTAACCGTTAGCCACTGCCATAATGGTGCAGAGTTCGGACCCGTATGGGGGCATGTCAACCTCATCGAGGGTAACCAGTCTGGCGGTGGCGGGCATCACCGAAGAATAGTTCATAATGTTGTATTCGGATATACCTGCATCATGCAGCGCCATGTGATATGACCCGGGATGTATTGCATATTCGCTGCATCCTGAACCCTGGGTTACAAAAAACTCGTTGGGAATTCTGTTGTGGGTGAGTTTAACCATCTTGTTTTTCAATACTTTAGGTTTATGCCCGTCATGAAACCGGAACAGGCAAATATACCTAAAAATAAAAAATCCATGCAACAGGGGGAATTATAATTCAGATCCCTGCCACAGCAAGGACAAGGGAGCAGGAGAATAATCACAATCAAACCGGCCAGCGCCGTTATCTGGTACCTTTTCCGGATAATTTTCCGGCAGCCGTAAAAATATTGAAAAAGACCACAGCAGGAAGCTGCCGAAAAAAATATAAATTGGAGAACCTAAAATCAAGGTATGATCAGGAGACTGTTTTCATTGACGGTTCTTCTCCTCCTCGCGGTTTTTAACTCGACGGCTGAGGTACAGGAGATCGGCACGCCATTCATCAGGAACTTCACAAAGGGTGATTACAGGGCCAGCACTCAGAACTGGGCGGTGGCGCAGGATGCCAGGGGATTCATGTATTTTGCCAATAATGACGGACTCCTGGTTTATGACGGGGTTCAGTGGCACCTTTACCAGATGCCCAACCACTCAATGGTCAGATCAATTCTGACGGGTGTAAAAGGTGAAATATTCATAGGTGCTTACAATGACCTGGGAAAAATGGTACCTGATGCCAGCGGCAACCTGTCATTCCAGTCTTTCAGGGACCAGATCCCCGAGGAATACAGGAATTTTGACGATGTATGGAACATCTGCACCTTCCGCGACAAAACAGTATTTCAGTCATATAATGCAGCCTATTTTTACCGTGATGGCACACCAATGACAGTTGTGGCTGCGCCATCACGGTTCCAGAATTCATACAGCGTAAAGGGACGGCTGCTGTTCAATGATACCGGAAACGGGCTCATGGAGTTCGACGGAACCAGGCTTGTCCGACTTCCCGGATGCGAGTCTCTGACCGGTCAGGATATCTGGTCAATTCTCCCTTTCGGGTCCGGGAATGAGATACTGATCTGCACACTGGGAAACGGACTCTTTATTTATGACGGGACGAAACTCCGGAAGTGGAACGAGGCACTCAGCAGGATATTCAGCCGTGACCAGGTATTCAGCGCTACAATGATCTATGATGATTATTACGTGATCGGGACAATACTTAACGGCGTGATGATCATTGACAATGAGGGGAACATTGTTCAGCACATCAACAGGAAGAAGGGGTTGCAGAACAACACGGTACTTGACCTGTTCACCGACAGGAACGGCAACTTGTGGCTGGCCCTTGACAACGGCATTGACTATGTGACTGTTAATTCCCCCGTGACATTTATCCGCAGTTCAGAAGGCTTCGGCGCAGGCTATGCATCGGTTATCCATAAAGGGAAGCTTTATCTCGGAACCAACCAGGGGCTGTATGTCAGGAACTGGTCTGAAAGGAAGACGGATGATGATTTCAGGATGATACCCGGGACCTACGGGCAGGTCTGGTACCTGGGAATTCATAATGGAGAACTGCTGTGCGGGCATAATAACGGTACTTACCGGATTTCCGGCGAGAAGGCTGACCTGATAAGCCGCGTCCCCGGCGGATGGAAATATATGGAGCTGAAAAACCACCCGGGATACCTTATAGGAGGTACATACAGCGGAATGATACTTTTCAGGTGGGAGCAGGGCACGTGGAAGTTCGTCAGGCAGATACCCGGTATGACCGAGTCTTTCAGGGTGTTCGAGGAAGACAGGCAGGGAGAAATATGGATGAGCCACGGATTCAAGGGGATATTCAGGGTGAAGCTCTCGGCTGATCTCGATTCGGTGACCAGTGTCAGATTCTATGATTCATCAGATGGCCTGCCTTCTGATTTTTATCTTGGCATTTTTAAGATCATGGGACAGCTCATTGTTGTGTCAGAGACTGAAATCTATGAATTTTCGCCTGAAGGAGACCGGTTTGTCAGGTCAACCTACTTCAACCAGCTTTTCAGTCCCCTGACAGCCATCTCATATCTCTGTGAGGATAAAGATGGTAACATTTGGTATGTCGCGAAGAACAGGGCAGGAGTGTTCAGGCTGAAGGAGGACCATTCATATGAGCATGTAGCCACACCTTTTCTTCTCCTCTCGGGAAGGTTCATCCACGGGTTTGAGTCTTTCTACCCATATTCGCCGGAGCATGTGATTATCGGCACTGAAGATGGTTTTGCCCACTATTCATCACGCACCTCTTCACTCGGGTATGAAGGATTCTCAGTATACATAACCCTGGGAGAAGCCTTGCATCAGGACTCGGTGTTTTATTATGGCCGCACTCCCTCATCTGCAGGTCAGGAGATAAGCAACAGGTTCAGATATGCGCACAATAACATGCGGTTCACATATGCATCGCCGGTCTATGACAATGCCGGAAATACCGAATACAGTTACAGGCTGGGAGGGTATGATGACAGGTGGTCTGACTGGAGCCGGACTTATTATAAGGAGTATTCCAATCTCCCTGACGGAAAATTCACCTTTCATGTAAGAGCGAGGAATCAGCTCGGAATTGAGAGTAAACATGACTCACTTGAGTTTATAATTGAGCATCCCTGGTACAAGTCGCCTGTGGCATTCCTTGCGTATGTCATTGCCGGGATGATTCTGGTCCTGCTGCTTGCACGTTTTATCAGCTGGAGAATTGAATTGTCAAGAAAGAATGAGAGGCTGAGGAACAGCCGTATTTACGAGGAGAAGGAGCAGGAGTATATACGGCAGGCGCTGGAGTCTGAGAAGGAGATAATAAGAATCAGGAATGAAAAGCTTCAGGCTGAGATGATACTTCGTGACAAGGAGCTGGCTAACCAGGCAATGAACCTTGTACGTAAAAATGAATTTCTCAATCACCTCAAGGACGAACTCAGGAACCTGATTAATGGTATCAATGACAGGGCTACCGGAAGCAAGGTTTCTGAGATTCTTCAGCGAATTGACCGTGAAGTTGACAACAATAAGCAGAGAGAGATATTTGAGAGTGCCTTCGATGAGGTTCATGAAGAGTTTCTCCAGAGAGTAAAGGCGAGATACCCTGAACTGACCCCTACCGAACTGAGGTTGTGCGCCTACCTTAAAATGAATCTCCCGACCAAGGAGATTGCCCCTCTGCTGAATATTTCGGTAAGAGGTGTTGAGATCTGCAGGTACAGGATCAGGAAAAGGATGGGTATTACCAGGGACGTAAACCTCACCACTCATCTTCTCAGCATCTGAAAAAATGCCGTTTTGTAGTATCACTTACAGCGATGAGTGTATTTTATACACTCATTGTCTGTTTAGTATATATCATGAAATCAATCTGTTGTGATTTAGGTGATGAATTATTGATGTATTAATTATTTTCAATTGATGTGTTTTTGAAGTAAGAAAAAGAAGCTGCTGATCAATTTCACATTCTTAACTTGGCCCTATGCAATCGGATGGTTTTCGGACCAATCTGGTAAACCTGATAAACCAAACTCTAAACTCAAAAGAATTTATGAAACAGACAATCCTGGCTCTTTTTTTCATTGCCTGTTCCCTGGCTTTAACTGCGCAGGGACTGCAGATAAAAGGAGCTGTAACGTCAGCAGACGACGGACAGCCTGTTCCGGGGGTGAGTGTTTTCGTCAAGGGAACAACCACCGGAACGATGACTGACATGGACGGGTACTACAGTCTTGGCAATGTGCCCGTGAACTCAACTCTTGTCTTCTCCTTTGTGGGGATGAAGACACAGGAAGTTGTGGTGACTGAGAGCACCACTATTGACATTGTGATGGCCTCCGATGTTGAATTGATTGACGAGGTTGTTGTAGTGGGTTACGGCACGCAGAAGAAGAGCCTTGTCACCGGTGCAATTGCAAAGGTGGAGGGTGATGATCTGCGCAAGGCCGCTGACATGCGTGTCACACAGGCGCTTCAGGGTAAGACTGCAGGTGTGGTCATCACGGCCAACTCCGGTCAGCCGGGGTCCCAGATCTCGGTCCGTATCAGGGGAACGGGAACCAACGGTGACGCAGAACCTCTCTATATTATTGACGGGCTTCCGATGAGCGGTGCCGGGACTGACTTTCTGAATGCAACGGACATTGAATCAATTGAGGTGCTCAAGGATGCAGCCTCAGCTGCAATCTATGGAGCACGAGGTGCCAACGGTGTTGTGCTTATCACAACAAAAACCGGAAAGACCAACACCAGGCTTTCGGTTACGTATGATGGTTACTATGGTGTGCAGAATCCATGGAAGAAGATACCGCTGCTGAATTCCAGTGAATATGTGATGATGATCAATGAGGCTGCAATCAATGCCGGTCAGAGTCCGGTCTTTTCTCCTTCCCAGATTGAAAGCTTCACCGCTGACACTGACTGGCAGGATGAGATGTTCAGCTATAATGCACCAAAGCAGAGCCATTCCCTCTCTTTCACCGGTGGCAGTGACAAGCTTGAGTATTCATCATCACTGAGCTATTTTGCCCAGGACGGTATCGTCGCAAAAGATAAGTCGCACTTTGACAGGATCACTTATCGTCTCAATGCTACGGGCACTTTCGGGTTCTTCAAGCTTGGCGGCAACGTCAACCTCGCCAATATCCAGAACCAGGGAATTGATCCCAACAGCCACTTCGGGCTCAGCCTTGACCAGGCACTTAATATGCCGCCCATTGTGCCGGTAAAATTCTCGGACGGTACCTGGGGTACACCCGAGTCGTACGGTTTGGGCTTACAGGAAATATCCAACCCGGTTGCCCTTCTTAGCTATAACAATTCAAAATGGAGAACAAACAAGCTCATAGGCGGACTGTTCGGGGAGGTTGATTTCGGCAAGTTCAGCAAGGCACTGGAAGGCTTGACTTTCAGGTCGACATTCGGTGGTGAGTATTCCATGGTCATGAATGATAGTTATACTCCTGAATATTACCTTGATGCAATGCATTTTACAACCAGTGACAGGGCGTCGAAGAGCATGCAGCTTTATACCCGGTGGAATTTTGAAAACATATTTACCTACAGCCGCAGGATTGATGTACACAATTTTACCCTGATGGCCGGAACCACTGCATACAAGGATATGTATGAAAATCTTTCGGCCTCGAAGGCAGACCTGATCTTTGATGATTTTGAGCATTCATATATTGATAATGCTACTGATCCTGAATCGGTTGACGCCGGCGGAGGTTACTCGGAGCATACAGTCGCCTCACTTTTCGCCAGGTTGAACTATGACCTCATGGACAGGTACATGCTGACCGCCACCGTCAGGCGTGACGGCTCGTCCAGGTTCGGAGACGAGAATAAGTACGGTATCTTCCCGTCAGCATCTCTTGGCTGGGTTATCTCCAGGGAGCCCTTCATGGCAAACCTGAATGATATTATTAATGTACTGAAGCTGAGGGCCAGCTGGGGTCAGAACGGAAGCGAAAATATCGGAGACTTCGGATACACCTCTGTGATTGGTAACGCCAATATCTATTATTTCGGTGACAGCAAGACCCAGTACAATGGAACACAACCGACGCGTATTGCCAATCCTTCCCTGAAATGGGAGACCTCCGAGCAGACCAACTTCGGGCTTGATTTCGGTACTCTTAACAGTACCCTCACCCTCACCCTTGATTACTACATCAAGACCACCAAAGACTGGCTGGTTGTGGCACCTGTGCCAATGCTCGTGGGTAACTCCGCACCTTATATTAATGGCGGATCCGTAAGAAACTCCGGGATTGAAGCTGAAGTATCATACCGCAGGAATTTTGGGAAACTTTATCTCAGCGCATCGGTAAACGGGGCCTTCAACAGAAACGAAGTGCTTGATATCCGCAATACCGAAAAGAGATTGCAGGGTGGTGATGGAGGATTTGGCCAGAGCGGAATCCTGTACGCTGAGGTTGGCACCCCGATGGGTGTTTTCTATGGTCTTAAAACCGATGGAATATTCCAGAACCAGGGAGAAATTGATGCTTATGTAAACTCGGACGGCGGGCTGATTCAGCCTTCGGCAAAACCTGGTGACATCCGTTTCGTGGACTCTGACGGCAACGGCTCCATTGACGGAGATGCAGACCGTGTGACAATCGGGTCACCCTATCCCGATTTTACGGGAGGTTTCAACTTTACTGCAGAAATGTACGGATTTGACCTTAACATGTTCATATACGCTGCCCTGGGCCAGGAGATTTATGATGCTACCAGGAGATGGGACATGAACAGTGCCAACTACAGGGCTGACTGGCTTGACCGCTGGACAGGCGAGGGTACTTCAAACTATTACCCAAGGATCAGCAATGTAGACGCAAACAAGAATATGCAGACAGTGAGCGATTTCTACATACATGACGGAAGTTTTGTAAGGCTGAGAAACATCTCGCTCGGTTATTCTCTTCCATCTGCTGCAACAAAATTCCTGAGCATCAACCGGCTCAGAATCTATGTGGCGGCTGAGAATCTCATGACATTCACAAAATATCTTGGATATGATCCGGAAATTGGCGGTGGTGTATTCAGCAACGGGATCGATCATGGTATATACCCGCAGCCAAGGACTCTGATGACCGGTATTAATGTTACATTCTAACGGGCTAAATAACTGAATTATGAAAAAATCAATAATATACAGCTCATTGTTTCTGGCTCTGCTCATGGGTATAAGTGCCTGTTCAAAGGATTTTCTGGAGCTTGAGCCAAAGACAGGCCAGACAGAGGCCAACTACTACAAGAATGAGACGGAGGCATTTCTTGCCATGACCGCCGTTTATGATGCATATGCAGTTCAGAACTGGGTGTTTATCCCGTTAATGGCTGATATCTGGTCAGATGATGCATTCTGCGGTGCTGCAAATATCAATGACATGTCGCAGTGGCATGAGATGGAGATGTTCAGCATGACACCGGAGAACAATTCATCATCTGACCTCTGGAATCGCTGCTATTCAGGTATCTACAGGGCAAACCTTTACCTGCAGAAGCAGGAGGGAGTGGATTGGAAAACCGAAGGACTGAAGGATAGGTTTGAGGGAGAAGTTAAGTTCCTGAGGGCAACATTCTATTGGGATCTCGTCCGTCATTACGGATTTGTTCCCCTGATTACCGAGGTTCTTCCGAATGTTGAAGATTACAAGAATATTCCGCAAAGCACACCGGATGAGATATTCACATTCATGGCAGGGGACCTTCTTGATGCACTGGCCGTCTTGCCAACGGATATTCCCTCCAATGAGTCGGGCCGCATTTCCAGGGCTGCAGTACAGCTTCTACTTGCACGTGTTTATCTCTATCATACAGGGATGAGCGCTATAAGCGGTATGGGTCTGACTGCGGAACAATGGTCTGACGGGACTACTACCATCAACAAGACATTTGTCCGCAATGCACTTGAGGAGATAATCACCGGTCAGCGCTATATACTGCTTTCTGACTATGCTGATATCTTTGACTGGGAAAACCAGAACAATGAAGAATCCATACTGGAGATACAGTATTCCGAGAAAGCCAAATCAGGCGATTGGGGCGGATGGAATATAAACGGCAACTTTGCAAGCCTCTGGCTCGGCCCGCGTAACCCGGTTGGCGATGAAAACGCCTTCCCCGGATGGTCGATTGCAGTCCCCACATGGGATCTCGCAGATGCTTTCGAAGCAGGTGATCCGAGAAAGTATGTGACAATCTATGATGCTGATGCAAACCTGACGAGCTATACAAAAGGATTCCAGAACACGGGAATGTTCAATAAAAAATATATGGCTTCCTCAAAATACATTTTTCAGGGTGGCGATCCTCAGCATAACTTCCCCCGCAACTTTATAGACATGAGGTTTGCTGAAGTACTTCTTACCGCTGCGGAATTATGGCTGACGGATGATCCGGGCAAAGCCAGAGATTACTTTAACCGGGTAAGAACCAGGTCTCTCGGGGAGGCTTCTGCAAAAACATCAATTACCCTTGATGACATCTACAATGAGAGGCGTGTTGAGTTTGCAGGAGAAGGCCTGAGAAAATGGGATCTGCTCCGCAGAGGTCTTGACTATGCTGCTGCAGAGATAAACGGAAGTTTCCATTACCCGGCCGGTGTGCCTAATCCTGAAGAGTTCGCGGTCAGAACATTTGACCCGGATTCATGGGGAATGTTCCCGATACCGGCAGGCGAAATAAGGAATATGAATGCAGGCGTTCTGAAGCAGATGGTGCCTGCTTACCTGTAGACGATGAACAATCAAAACATTAAAGTAATGGGAAACAAATATATTATCAGATTAACAGGAGCTCTGGCAATGATCCTTGCCCTTGTATCCTGTGAGCCTCAGATGGCGGACAAACCGGATATCGGTGCTGCTCCCACCTCTGACCAGCTTGACTTTACAATAACACCGGGCAGTGACGATTTTAATTTCGTCATTACCAACACCTCTTCAATTACAGGGATCCCTGCATGGGACTTTGGCAACGGAACAAAGGGCTCCGGACAGTCCGCCATCTCCAGGTACACAATGCCGGGTGACTACACAATAAAAATGACCCTTGTAACAAGGAGCGGAGTAGCGACCAAAACCAAAATCCTCACCCAGACCGAGACTGACTTCTCCATCTTTACTGACCCGGTTTATGTAAATCTTACCGGGGGTATAGATGATACCGACGGCAAAACATGGGTCCTCGATGTAGCTACAAAAGGTCACCTCGGCGTTGGCCCGCTTGATGACCCCACCGCAATGACCTGGTGGGCAGCTAATCCTTATGACAAGGACGGCACAGGCCTGATGGACGACGAGATCACCTTTAAGCTTGACGGATTTGTTGTAACATATGACAACAAGGGTGTCAGCTACATGAAAGCATACAGGGCCAATGACCCGGCGCTTGCTTCCATATATCTCAATCCCCGTGAAAACAAGGGTGACTATGACGTTGATTATGCAACACCTGTTTCTGGCACATTCAATATCATTGAGGTATCAGAAGGCAAGTATACAATCACCCTGAACGGTGCCAAGCCAATTTTCCCCTGCTTTGACGTAGGTGCTAAGGATAATACCTACACCATCCGAAAAGTTGAGGAAAACCTCCTTGAACTCACTTGTTTCGAGTCATACGAGGGTTGGAACAACTGGCACTACTACCTGATACCCAAGGGTTATGTCAGGCCAACCATCACTTATACCGTAAATGCTACCGAAGGTATTGACAATGAGGTTACGTGCTCCGTTACAGGTTACTCAATTCCTGATGGGCAGAGTGTAACCGGTATTACCTGGAATTTTGGCGATGGCAGCGACGAAGTCACCGGAGGCAAGGATGAGGTTGTGAAACATGTCTACATGCGCAAGGGAACTTTCACCGTTACTGCAAAGCTGAGTACCAGCCTTGGAGATCTTACAGGGACAAAACAGATTGTCCTTGCCAATAACAACTCAACTTACGTACCATTCCTCCTTGACATGATGATTGTGTACAATGATCTCAGCGAGGTGCAGGTTTTCCCGCTTCTTGCTGACAACTGTACCCTGACCACCGTTGACAATCCTGAAAAGGAGTATCCCAACAAGTCTGCAAAGGTTGCTCTCTACTCAAGGACTGACAATCAGTATGCCAACGCATATATCAGGCTGCCGGCAGGGTTCAGGTTTGACCTGAGGCTGCAGCAGGTATTCAAGGTTATGGTACGCGGTAAAGCGGGAGATGTAATCCTTCTCAAACTTGAAAATTCTGATCCCGCAGAACCCTGGAAGACCGCAACGGAGAAAACGTATACGATCCAGAATGATGATTCATGGGAAGTTGCTGTGTTTGACTTCAACGGTGTTCCCGGAGGATTTAACTGGACTGGTGATATGTATGCCCCGGACGTGGTTGCTGACGACAGGTTCAATCATGATTATTACAACACATTGCGGCTGATGTGCAACTCAACAGTTGCCACCGGTACACACAGCTTCTACTTTGATGAACTGTCAGGTCCGCATGTGGAGGGTATCCATAAGTAGTTGTTTTTTCTTATCATTGCCTGCCCTGACGAGAGGCAGGCAATGATTTTCATATTTTTAAACCATTTAGAAAAAAGAGATGAAACTTACGAGACTATCGCTGGTTCTGTCCGTAGGACTTATTGCGCTGATTATCAGCTCATGTGCCAAAGGGAAGAATGTTGCTGACAATGCCGAAGCAAAGGCTGACCGATTGGTTACGCAGATGACCCTGGACGAAAAGATAGGGCAGATGTCGCAGCTCGACCTTGGCTATTTCATGGATCCCGAACAATTGAAACAGGCTGTCAGGGAAGGAAGATGTGGTTCGCTACTGAACTTTCTTGGCGCTGAACAGGTTAATGAGCTTCAGCGGATAGCCGTTGAGGAGAGCAGGCTGGGAATACCTCTGATCATAGGAAGAGATGTTATTCACGGTTACCGCACGATTTTCCCCATTCCACTGGGAATGGCAGCATCATGGAACCCTGAAGCTGTCAGGCAGGCATTCCGTATCTCTGCAGTCGAGGCTTCAGCCGATGGCATAAAATGGACCTTTGCCCCGATGATCGACATTACCTGGGATCCCCGCTGGGGAAGGATTGCCGAGGGATGTGGCGAGGACCCCTTCCTGGCATCAACGCTGGCAACGGCTATGGTTAAAGGGATACAGGGCGACAGCCTCAATGATCCCACCTCCCTGGCTGCGTGTGCGAAACACTATGTCGGGTACGGCTTCTCTGAAGCAGGACGTGATTATAATACAACATATATTCCGGAACCACTCCTCCGGAATGTGGTGCTGAAACCGTTCCATGCTGCAAAGGAAGCAGGTGCACAGACCTTCATGTCGGCCTTCAATGACCTGAACGGCATACCGACAACCGGCAACCAGTTTACCCTTAAAAAGATACTTAGGGAAGAATGGGGCTTTGACGGTTTCGTTGTGAGTGACTGGGCATCTGTGACCGAGATGATCAACCACGGTTTTGCAGAAGATGAAAAACAGGCGGCTGAGATAGCAATAAATGCGGGCGTTGAAATGGAAATGGCTACAACTTCATATTATGCCAACATAAAGGCTCTTCTCGATGAGAAGAAGATAACCATGGGGCAGATTGACAATGCCGTCAGAGACATCCTCAAGGTGAAATACCGACTGGGTCTGTTTGACAATCCATATACCGATCCAGAGGCAGGGAAGAAGGTGCTTGATCCTTCATTCCTTGAGCATGCCCGCACTGTGGCACGCCAGAGCGCCGTTCTGCTCAGGAATGAAAACAGCACATTACCCCTTGCTGCTGACAAAATCTCATCAGTGGCTGTCATCGGTCCGCTTGCTGACGCCCCCCGTGACCAGCTTGGTACATGGTGTTTTGACGGCAGGGCGGAGAATTCCGTGACACCGCTGAAAGCCATCAGGGATCTGCTGGGTAACAAAAAAGTCAATTATGTACAGGCGCTGGCATACAGCCGTGATAAGAGCAATGCAAACTTTGCCGCAGCAGTAGCTGCAGCACGCAGATCAGATGCTGTTCTCTTCTTCGGAGGAGAGGAGTGGATACTTTCAGGTGAAGGTCAATCGAGGGGTGAGATAGATATGCCCGGAGCTCAGACTGAGCTGCTTGAAGCCCTGGCAGCAACAGGCAAGCCTGTCATACTGGTAATCATGGCCGGAAGGCCATTGGCCATAAGCAGGGAACTTGAGCTTTCCGATGCCGTGCTTTATGCCTGGCATGCAGGCTCCATGGCCGGCCCGGCTATAACTGACCTGCTCTTCGGAAAAGAGTCTCCTTCAGGCAAGCTGCCTGTCACATTTGTCAAGGGGGCAGGACAGATTCCATTCTATTATTACAGGAACAGCACGGGCAGACCTGCAAATGATCAGGCATGGACTCCGTTTGACTCCATTCCGGTTGTCAATCCGCAGAACTCACTCGGATACAAGTCATTCCATCTGGACTACGGTTACACTCCGTTGCTGCCGTTCGGATTCGGGCTCAGTTATACTACTTTTGACTACAGTGATCTCAAACTCTCCTCGCAGGTTATGAAGATGTCAGGAACACTTACTGTCAGTGCGAAGGTTACCAATACCGGCAATATGGACGCTGACGAGATAGTGCAGTTTTACGTGCGCGACAGGGTTGGCAGCATAACACGCCCCATAAAGGAACTGAAGGGATACAAGAGACTCCGCATCAACAGTGGTGAAACCACCCAGGTGGAATTTACCCTTACCACTGCTGATCTTGCTTTCTTCAACGGTAAGGAGACTGTAACCGAGCCAGGAAAGTTTGATGTATGGATTGGTCCCAGCTCAGAAGATGGTCTCCACGCTGATTTTATTCTGGAGTAGAAATAAAGTTTATGAAAATGATACACCTTGGAGTTATTATCCTGGCACTCGCATTTCTTGCTCCGGGATGCAACAGGAACGACAAGCCTGAAGAGTATCCTGATAATCCAAACACCGGTGACAAGGTTTTGGTGTGGAGCGATGAGTTCGACTACAACGGGTTGCCGGATTCGAAAAAATGGGGTTATGATACTGACGGTAATGCCTCGGGCTGGGGAAACAATGAATTGCAGTACTATACCGCATCGCGCCTGAAGAATGCCGAGGTGAAGGATGGTTTTCTCACCATCACGGCACATCGTGAAGATTATGAAGGCTTTAAATATACCTCTGCCAGGCTGGTCACCCGCCAGAAGGGTGACTGGCTCTACGGCAGGGTGGAGGTGAAGGCAAAGCTGCCTGACGGAAGGGGTTTGTGGCCGGCAATCTGGATGCTGCCAACGGACTGGTCATACGGTGACTGGCCCGCCAGCGGGGAAATCGATATCATGGAGAATGTCGGTTATGATCCTTACAAGATCGTTGGTACGGTTCACACTGAAGCTTATAACCATTCAATTGGCACACAGAGGGGAGCAACTACCACCGTTCAGACCTGCTATTCTGAATTCCATGTTTATGCCATGGAATGGGAACCGGCCGAGATCAGGATTTACGTTGATGATCTGCTTTACTTTACCTTCAAAAATGAAGGTACAGGTTATAAGACCTGGCCCTTTGACAAGCGATTCCATCTGTTGCTCAATGTGGCAGTGGGTGGCAACTGGGGAGGTACACAGGGAGTTGATGACACTGTCTTCCCCCGTTCGATGGTCGTTGATTACGTAAGGGTTTACCAGAAGAAGTAGTGACATGAAAAGGCTCTTTATACTGATTATCCCGGTCCTGCTGGTCAGCTGTAACAGGCCGCCGGAAAACGGTCCGGGTAAGGATGACGGAACCGGGATTATGGCGGAGGGGTGGATAACCTCTCCGCAGAAGGGTGTTCTGTTCACGAAGCATGACGGGGAACTTGAGTTCATGACCACGTCAAACACCGATCCTGCCATCGTTGTTGACACTACTGAACGTTTCCAGGAGATTGACGGTTTCGGCAACTGCCTCACCGGAGGCAGCGCCATCCTTCTCAATAAAATGCGGCTGGCCGAACGCACGGTTCTGTTGCAGGAGCTGTTCAGTGATGATGGAAACGGCATCGGCATCAGTTACCTCAGGATAACTATTGGCGCCTCCGATCTCAGCGACAGGGTGTTTACCTACTGTGACCTGCCTTCCGGCGAAACAGATCCGCAGATGGAGCGGTTCAGCATTGAACCGGAAAAAGCGGACCTGATACCTGTGCTGAAGGAGATTCTGGCAATTAATCCTTCGCTGAAGATCCTGGGTTCACCATGGACCGCACCGCTGTGGATGAAGACCAATAATGACTCTGTGGGGGGCAGTCTGAAGCCTGAATGGTTTGATGCCTACGCAAAGTATTTTGTGAAGTACATCCAGGCCATGAAGGAAGAGGGAATCACCATAGATGCCATCACTGTCCAGAATGAGCCCTTGCATGGAGGAAATAATCCAAGTATGGTCATGACTGCTGCAGACCAGGCTCTCTTTATAAGGCAGAACCTGGGACCGGCCTTCGCCGCTGCAGGTATCACGACCAAAATCATCATTTATGATCATAATGCTGACCGGACAGACTATCCCCTTACGGTACTGAATGATGCCGGGGCCCGGCAGTATATTGACGGCTCGGCATTTCACCTTTACGGAGGATCAATTGACGCCCTCACTTCAGTTCATGATGCTTTCCCGTCGAAGAACCTTTACTTTACCGAGCAGTGGGTAGGAGGTCCCGGAAACCTTGCAGAAGATCTTAAGTGGCATGTTGAAAATCTCATCATCGGTGCCACCCGTAACTGGTGCAGAAATGTGATCGAGTGGAACCTGGCATCCGATCCTTCGTATGACCCGCATACGGAGGGAGGTTGTGACAGATGCCTCGGTACTGTGACCCTCAGCGGGAACAATGTCACCAGGAATCCTGCTTATTATATCCTTGCCCACGCGGCAAAGCATGTAAGGCCGGGATCGGTAAGGGTATCGACCAATACCCCCGGAAACCTGCCAAATGTTGCCTTTCTGACCCCGGAGGGAAGGAAGGTGCTTATCGTTGTCAACACCACACCTGACAAAAGAAACTTTAACGTAAAGTACAGGGGGAATGCCCTTCCGCTAAGCCTTGACGGCGGTGCAGTGGGCACGTGGACCTGGTAAGTTGTTATTCTTTTACCACCCTCCGCGGGAAACTGCCCTCGCGGGTAAAGACCCTTATGATATAAACCCCGGGTGACATGGCGCTCATGTCAACTGTGGCCTCACGGGTGTTGGCTTCCTGCATCAGCATTATCGTTCCGCCCAGGCTGTACACGCATATACTGCTTATCTCTGTTTCTGCCCTGACTGTGAGCAGATCACCAACCGGATTGGGATAGAGGTTCAGAGCAAGGTCTGCCACCGGTTCATCAGCAGAGGTGATCACATCATATGAAGCTTCCCAGTTTTCCGCCAGGCTGTTGTCCAGTGAGGTACCCTTCAGCCTGAGATAGGAGCCGTTGCCGTCAGCATCGGGCCATGGAGTCCCGTCTGAATACTCTACCATGTCTATCATGTTCCCGAAGGCATCAGCGAGAATAAGGGCCTCACCGCTGTTGGAGAGATGCCTGGTGAACTGCCCGAAGGGGGAGAAACCGTACTTTGCCTGGAAGATGGTGGCATTGGATGCCAGTATCACGCACAGCCCGGGTCCCAGGGTGGTGTTTGCAGGGAACTGATAGGCCAGTCCCGTACCCATGAAATATATTCCGCTGAGGTTCACGGTGGTGGTCCCGGTGTTTCGTATCTCCATGAACTCAAGGTCATCACCGTCAGGAAACTGCGTCGAGATCTGTGGATGATACATTATCTTCGTTATGGTCAGCTGCGGAATGGAGACATTGCTGCATTCGCTGTAGCTTCCGAGCCCGGCAGTAATCCATTCTTCACGGGCCTGCATGAATGATTTGATGGCTTCAATTCTTTCAGTATGCCTTGCCTGCTTGTTCCACCGCTGGCAGTCGCGTGCAACGGCTTCTGAGATCAGGGCCATGGTCTCGTCTAAAAAAGACTCCCTTTCCGATCTGTTAAGTGGCATCCCCGGCTCAAGCAGTTCGTTCCAGCGCTTTGAGAGGTAACAACGGAAGGTATTGTTGTGAAACAGGTCATACCAGAACCGGGATCCGTTATTGTAGTTATAGTCCTCAAAATACCACAGGTCTGTTTTGCTTCTGTAGTAATTCCACTGGAACAGGTCATTGCCGAACGTCAGATCCAGGTCCCAGACAGGACCGGCGCGAAGTTTCCCGCTCCGGTCCTTGTGGAAAAATGTGCTGTACTGGTAAGCGTCAGGATTGGAGGCAAACTCATTTACAATCATGAAGTCAATGAAGGATGGGACGTCTATCAGGCTGGGGTATCCGTTTACCACAGATGCATCGTTGTTTTGTGCGGCTGATTCAAGCCTGAAGAATACATTGCTGATATATGACGTCTGCTCAGCGGTGGCGTTTTCAGGTTTGGGCAGTTCATGGATATATTCCACTACGGAATGCTGAAATGAATACATCGTCCATGAGGGCTGATCGCCTCCGGTCAGCTTGTCTGCCTTGGAGATATAGCCACCTGACAGCGATGGCAGGCTGTTGTCATTCTTCCCTATCTTGATAACATCGATCCTGTTGTCATCAGCCTTGAGCTTTTCCTGCAGCATGTAAAGTCCCATGTAGACATTGTTGACAATCACCTCGCAGTAAGCTGCCCGCGATGCATAGTTTCCCATCAGGCTGAACAGGTTATGACAGAAGTAATCGCGGATGAAGGCAGTGTCAAAGACCATGCCGCCAAGAATCCAGTCATTTTCTTCGGGCATTCCCAGCAGGCTGACATTATTGTTGGTGGCATCATCCGCCATTCGGGTGGTGAAGCCGTAATTTTTCTTGGGTGATTCCTGTGATGAGGAACCTCTCAGTTCAATGCCGATCCGGCCGTTGTAATTAAGGTGCAGAGGGTTGCTCTGGTCAGTAACATAATTCCGCTGTCCCGGTCCGCGATCGATGATTTTCATCGTAGCCTTGACCTTGGGGTCGTTCGGGATGGTCACACCGCCGTCAGTGCTGATGATGACAATGGGCAGGTTGCTGTCAGTCAGTTCCTGCCCTGTCAGCTTCACCGACAGAGTCAGAAGAAACAGTGCCTGCAGAATGATATATTTGATTACGAATCCCCTCACAGGAGCCAGAATTAGCATAATTGTGCTCTAAAAGAACGTTCCGCCTGCCTGTTAAAGTATTGTGCCGGTTCAGACCGGCAGGAAGAATTTGGTAAAATGATGATAAAGTGTGAGGATGTGAAAGGTCCGGAATTAAAATAAATTTATCGAACAGGAATGTCTGGTTAATAAATTGTATATTTACACCCTCAATGCTTAAAAAATGGTTGTAGCTTTTGCCATAGAAGTCATGAACAGATGCATTGTGTCTGACAACAAAAGGACTGCGATGTTCACTGTCACTACAACCACCATGACCACTCCCGGCAAGGGAGTAGTTATCATCATATGACCCAATGGCGGACTGCAGTCCGCAAGCCCGGCTGAGCCGGAGAGAAAAATCCTTATCTATTACTAAATCTGAACTTTTTATGAAAGTCTTGAAATTTGGAGGCACCTCTGTGGGAAGTGCCGGAGCAATACGTACGGTGGCCGGAATTCTGCTAAGCCAGGAGAGTCAGGTTGCAGTTGTTTTATCGGCGTTATCAGGAGTGACTGACAGACTGACAATGGCTCTTCAGCTTGCCTCGGATGGGAACAGGGAGTATCATTGCGCTATAGAGGAAATTGAGCAGCGCCACCTGGATGTTGCATCAGATCTTCTGGGTCCGGATCGTTATAACGGTTTTGCCCGAAGGATGGCCGGTCACATTTCCCGGCTGGAAGGGATACTGGAGGGTGTTTTCAGGCTGGGTGAGGTAACATGCAGGTCAACAGACCTGGTTTTAAGTATTGGTGAGCTGATGTCGCTTGACCTGATTGAGCTGGCCCTGGAGGAGTATGGTGCCGATGTGAAGCGTGTTGACGCCAGGGAGATGATTTTTACCAGGCCTTTCAATGGCACAGAGCGGGTTGATCATGAGGTGACCGGAGAAGCTATAAGAAAGAGGCTGCCTCGCACCAATAAAATCATTATCACCTCAGGATTTATATCCACATCCGTGAAAGGTTATCCTTCCACGCTTGGAAGGGGGGGATCAGACCATACAGCTGCTATAATTGCGGCTGCTGTGGGGGCGGAGTCGCTTGAGATCTGGACAGACGTAAGCGGAATCTACACGGCTGACCCGGCAATTGCTCCGGATGCCTGCACAATTCCCGGGTTGACCTATGCCGAGGCGCTGGAGATAAGCCATTTCGGTGCCAGGGTAATTTATCCTCCCTCAATTGAGCCGGTGATGAAAAGAAATATCCCTGTCACAATCAGGAATACCTTTGCGCCTGCAGATAAAGGAACCCGTATCTCATCAGTACCAACGCCAAATGGCAGTGCAGTAAAGGCTGTTACCTCGGTTGGTTCTGTTTGCCTTGTCTCTCTTGCCGGCAGCGGCATGGCAGGAGTGGTGGGTATTGCAGCGAGACTCTTTACCGCCCTGGCAAAAAGCAACATAAACATAATTCTTATCACCCAGGCCTCCTCAGAGCAGTCAATTTGTATTGGCTTAGATCAGAAAGACGGGGATAGAGCCTGTGAAGCCATCGATTCAGAGTTTGAATCAGAGATAGAAGCCGGGAGGGTGAAGCCTGCCCTGCGTGAGGATGGCTTCGCAATAGTTGCACTTGTAGGAGAGGGCATGAAACACTCTGTGGGGGTAAGCGGGCAGGCTTTTGCAGCACTGGGAAGGAACGGGATAAATATTCATGCCGTAGCGCAGGGTTCTTCTGAGCTGAATATCTCCGTCGTGATAAAGGAAACGGATGCCCCCAAGGCTGTCAATGCCATCCACCAGGAGTTCTTCCGCTCAGTGAAAAGGGTGATCAATATCTTCGTGGTCGGAACAGGAAATGTTGGTTCTGCCCTGGTAAAGCAGGTTATGGACCGATCAGCCTGGTTTGCAGGAGAATATCAGACCGAATTCAGGATAGTCGGCCTGGCCAATACGAGGAAGATGATTATCAGGGAGGAAGGGATCAGGGGTCCCGACTGGAAGTTGGTTATGATGGACAGTAACCAGAAGAGCAACCTTGAGAGCTTTACAGGGCAGATGTTCTCACTCAATCTTCCCAACACAATCTTTATTGACAACACCTCGAGCAGTGATGTCAGTATACTTTATGAAAGGATTCTTGAGAAGAGCATCTCCATCGTCACCTCGAACAAACTGGCTGCCTCCTCGTCATTTGAGAACTACATCAGGTTGAAGCGCACCGCTGTAAGGAAGAGGGTGCGATTCGGGTTCGGGAGCAATGTCGGCGCCGGGCTGCCTGTCATTCATACGATTCAGAACATGGTAAAAACCGGAGATAAAATCCTGAGGATTGATGCAGTCCTCTCGGGCAGTCTCAACTACATTTTCAACTGTTACTCCAATGGAATGAGATTCAGTGAAGCGATTTTGCAGGCCGTTAAAAACGGATATACTGAACCTGATCCGCTGACCGACCTCAGGGGAATGGATATAGCCAGGAAGTTGCTGATAATTGTACGTGAGTCAGGTTTCCGTCTTGAGGCTTCCGAGATAGCGTTTGAAGATTACCTGCCCGGACCCGTTCCGGAGAAATATGATGCTGAGAAGTTCTTCCCGCAGATGAGGGAGTTTGATGACTTTTTTGAACGGCAGAGGGAGGATCTTTCTGTCAGGAAGGAGAGAATAAGGATCATTGCTGGTTATGAATCAGGGAAGGCTTCCGTCAGGCCGGTGAGGGTTAGTGCAGAGCATCCGTTTTACTATCTGGAGGGGAATGACAACATTGTGTCAGTCTATTCAGACAGGTATTCACTCCGGCCGCTTATAATAAAAGGGGCAGGTGCGGGTGCAGATGTCACGGCAGCGGGTATATTTGCAGATATACTATCAATAATCAACAGTTAGCATGACAGGAAAGAGGATCAGGGTAAAGGCGCCTGCAACAGTATCGAATCTCAGTTGCGGATTTGACGTAATAGGGCTTGCCCTTGATGAGCCGTTTGATACAGTTGATCTTGAACTGACTGACTCCCCTTCGGTTGTCATTGATGATATCAGGGGTTGCAGCACGCTCAGCAGGGATCCTGAAAAGAACGTTGTTGGTGCTGTTCTTAAGGCAGCCGCTGTCATGGCCGGCAGCCATGCCGGATTCAGGGTCAGCATTGAAAAGGGGATCAGGCCGGGCAGCGGGATCGGGTCAAGCGGTGCCAGCGCTGCAGCTGCAGCCTTCGGAGCAAACCTTCTGCTGGGAGAGATATTCACCCCGTTTGAAATGGTCATGCTCGCAATGGAGGGTGAAAAGCTTGCTTCCGGTTCGGCTCATGCCGACAATGTAGCCCCGGCGTTGCTGGGAGGTATTACACTGGTGCGCAGTTATGACCCGCTCGATATTGTCGGACTCCATGTTCCGTCAGAACTATACTGTGTGGTTATCCACCCGGAGACAGAGATAAAAACCTCAGTTGCAAGGGGATTGCTCGACAGGCACGTGCCACTCACCACAGCTGTGAGGCAGTGGGGTAACCTTGCCGGGCTGGTGGCGGGGCTCTACAGGGAAGATTATGATCTGATAGGGCGCTCACTGACTGACTTCATTGCCGAGCCCAAACGGTCCGTACTCATAAAGGGTTTTGACCAGCTGAAACAGTCTGCCCTGGGGTGCGGTGCACTGGGAGCAGGTATCTCCGGATCGGGACCTTCGGTATATGCACTTTGCAGGGGCGGTGATACCGCGGCAGCGGTGATGAAAGGCATGTCGGAAGCAATGAAGTTGCTGGGGATCGGATTTGATGCCTACATGTCTCCGGTAAGCATGAAGGGGGCGCAGGTTTGTTAATCAGGCAACTCAGAGAGGCATGAAATATTATAATCTGAAAGATCCACGGGTAATCACAGGCTTCAGGGAAGCGGTTGAAAGAGGTATCTCCCCTGATATGGGCCTGTTCATGCCTGAACGTATACCCCGTCTGGATGAGGGTTTCTTCAGACGATTGCCGCTGATGACCCTGCCTGAGGTCGGTATGGAGGTCGGATCACTTTATACGGGCGAAGATATACCGCGAAAAGTGATGCGGCAGATATGCGAGGAAGCCTTTAACTTCCCGGTTGTCATCAGGAAGGTGGATGAACGAAAGCAGGTCCTGGAACTGTTTCATGGTCCCACGGCTGCCTTCAAGGATTTCGGGGCGAGGTTCATGGCCGGTTGCTTCAGGTATTTCTCCTCACGTGATGACAGGCGCAGGGTAGTGCTTGTAGCCACCTCGGGCGACACGGGGGGAGCGGTAGCCTCAAGCTTCCTTGGAGCAGAGGCGATAGACGTCATTATTCTCTATCCCTCTGGCAAGGTGAGCAGCCTGCAGGAGAACCAGCTTACCACACTCGGCCGGAACATAACCGCCATTGAGGTAGAGGGCTCCTTTGATGATTGCCAGGCGATGGTAAAAAGCGCTCTTGCCGGTTCTGCCAGACGAACGGAAGTGAAACTCACATCTGCTAATTCGATTAATATTGCCAGACTCATCCCGCAGACTTTCTATTATTATTATGCTGCCAGCCGTACCGGTAACGGGACTGTTGTTTCGGTTCCTTCGGGCAATTTCGGGAACATTACAGCTGCAGCAATGGCATGGCGGTCGGGCCTCGGTATAAGCCACCTGGTTGCTGCCACCAACATCAACAGGGTGGTGCCGGACTATCTTGAAACAGGTTCCTACACTCCGGCAGCGTCAATTGCTACCGTTGCCAATGCGATGGATGTGGGTAATCCCGGCAACTTCGACAGGTTCAGGAGGATATTTGATGACAACTATGGAACAATCACAGGGTCGGTGTCAGGCTATTGGTTTGATGATGACAGTATCAGGGAGCATATAGGTCAGGAGTATTGTCGCTCAGGCTACCTGCTTGATCCTCACGGAGCAGTTGCAAGCCTTGGCCTTGATGCTTACCTGGAGCATCATCCCGGCTCATCCGGTATCTTCGTGGCCACAGCCCATCCTGCGAAATTCAGGAACATCGTGGAGCCGCTCACCGGGCAAACCGTGGTGATCCCTGACAGCCTCAGAAACATCCTTGCCGGGAAGAAGCAATCGGTGATGATGAAAGCCGGTCCGAAAAACCTGGAAGATTACCTTGATGACAGATATCGAAACGGATAATGAAGCTATGGGGGAGTTCTGTCATGAGTAATAAAATCCGCGAGTTCCAGGTTTTTGTCAAGCCGGTCGGCGCACGGTGCAACCTCAGGTGCAGCTACTGCTATTACATTGGTCATGGCCAGCAGGAGGGAACGTACGGCAGGCAAAGGATGAGTGATGAAGTGCTTGAAGCATATATACAGCAACAAATTCATGCAGCTGGCGGCGGGGAAGTGTTTCTTTCATGGCATGGAGGTGAGCCGGCGCTGGCGGGTATTGACTTCTACAGGCGCGCTGTTGCGTTTGAAAAGAGGTATGCCCCGCAGGGCTGCAGAATACTTAACGGCATACAGACCAATGCAACACTGATAGATGATGCATGGGGAAGGTTTCTGAGAGAGGAGGGTTTTTATGTGGGTGTCAGCCTTGACGGTCCCGGGCGGTTCCATAACAACAACAGGCTGAGGGCTGACGGCAGCGGTACATTTGCCGGAGTGATGAGAGGACTGGAAATCCTCAGGAAACATGACGTACCGCATGAGGTGCTATGTGTTGTTAACAGCTACAACGTGCACGCTCCGCTTGAGGTATACAGGTTTTTCAGGGACCTGGGGGTTGAATTTATTACTTTTCTTCCGCTGGTGGAGCGAAAGAACCGGACCTCGCCGGAGGTGACTGAAAGAAGTATCAGTGCGGCTGACTTCGGGAGATTTCTTTCTGAGGTCTTCGATGAATGGTTATCAAATGATATAGGAAAGATAAAGGTCCAGGTCTTTGAGGAGGCGTTGCGCACCGCTTTCGGACAGGATCACACGCTATGCATATTCAAGCCGGTCTGCGGGGCTGTGCCGGTGGTTGAAATGAATGGTGATTTCTTCTCCTGTGATCACTTCGTTGATGAGGGGCACCATATTGGCAACATTATGGACCGGCCGCTGGCAGACCTTCTCGATGATCCCCTGCAGAAGTCCTTCGGCGAAGCCAAGAAAACAGCCTTGCCCCGCTATTGTCTTGATTGTGAAGTTCTGGATATGTGCAATGGCGAATGCCCGCGCAACAGGTTTATCAAAACCCCTGATGGTGAACCGGGGCTGAATTACCTGTGTGAGGGATACAAATACTTCTTTAACCACTGCCGGCCGTTCATCAATGAAGTAGCCAGGCTCTGGAAAGGAAGAAGTTAGCTCCGCAGAGTTTCTTTGAAGAAGTCCGTAGTTCGTTTCCAGGCCAGGTCAGCAGCCTCCTTGTTATATCGTTCGCTGGTATCGTTGTTAAAGGCGTGTTGAGCACCTTCATAGATGAATATCTGGTACTCGATGCCTGCCTTTTTCAGCGCCTCTTCAAATGCAGGTATACCTGCATTGATGCGTTCGTCATTGCCGGCGTAGTGGGCCATCACCTTTGCCTTTATCATTGGAACATCCTCCGGTGCGGGTGTTGATCCGTAGTAGGGGACTGCTGCATCAAGGTCAGGTGAGTTTACTGCCACCTGGTTGGTCATGGCTCCGCCCCAGCAGAAGCCTGTGCAACCCACCTTGCCTGAAGTGCGGGGGTGGGTCTCCAGGTATTTCACGGCTGCCACGAAGTTTTTTATTGTTTCCTCGCGGTCAAGCTGGCCTATCATCTCGCGGCCCTTGTCCTGGTCCTCAGGTGTTCCGCCCAGTGGTGAGAGGGCGTCGGGAGCCAGCGCCACGAATCCTTCCATGGCCATCCTGTTGTTGACGTCACGGATATGTGGAACGAGACCCCTGTTCTCATGGATGACGATCACGCCGGGGTATTTGTCCTTTCCTTCCGGGATTGATATCCAGGCGCGCATGTCACCGGAGGCGCCCGGATAGGTTATGAACCCGCCTGCCACTTTCAGGGCGCTCTTGCCGGCCGCCCTGGCCGTGGCTCCGTTGCAGCCGGGCAGAATCACCACTGCTGCAGCGGTTCCTCCGGTCACCAGCGCCAGCTTCTTCATGAATTCCCGCCGGCTTACATTGCCATTGCGGTACTCATCATACAGTTCGTCTGTTTTCCTCTTCATTGGTATGGTGCTTTGTTTGGGATTGATTCTGTTAGTTCCCCGGAACTTGCGGATCTAATCCCTTTTTCCCGGGATTTGGCCGCAAACAGGGTCCTAAGATTTACGGGTCTCCTCCTTGATTCTTTGGATATGTCCACGGCCAAGACCCTTCACCTCGCATCCCAGCTGGAAGTAACGGCGGATTTTATCGTCAGTGAGGATACCGAAACAATCAATGATTGCTGCCGGCTGACCGATTGTCTTCACCACCTTGTCAGGATCAAGGCTGAGGTATGCTGAATGAGGCACTGCCAGGATGACAGCTTCGGCTCCCCTGAGGGCTTTGTTAAGATTCTGCTCAATGCGTATCTCCTTTAGTTTCTCCTGGTTGCGGAAGAACTGCGCCTTGCTCTGGCCTTCAGCAGGGTAGGTGTCCTGCTGCTCGAACTCCCACCAGTGTTCAACGTATGGGTCATGCACGCGTATCTCGGCGCCCATCTCCGCCAGTTTGCGGATGACTATCTCCGATCCGCTGTAGCGGGTGTCTCCCACGTCCTCGCGGTATGCGGCTCCGAGCACCAGCACGTCGGCAGCTGCAATTGGCTTGCCCATGTTGCGGAGTGCATCGCGCGTCAGCTGTCCCACATGCAGTCCGCGAGTGTCGTTTATGTCAATAGCCATCGGGGTGATTCTGAAGATGTCATCCTCAAAGCCGAGTATGTGCTTGTAGGCCCATACACCCAGACCGCCGTCCTTCGGCAGGCAGTATCCGCCTATCCCCGGCCCCGGGAAGATCATGTTACTGTGGGTAGGCCTCATCTTTATAGCCTTAATCACCTTGACAAGGTCTACACCGTTTCGCTCTGCGAAGAGGCTCCACTCGTCGAGGAAAGCAAGTATGGTGGCGCGATAGCTGTTTTCAACTATTTTCGCTGTCTCAGATTCGATGGGCCTGTCCATTACAGTAAGCGGGAATTTTTCGGTGTTGAGTACCTCGGTGAGGAATTTCACGACGCGCTTTTTAGCCTCCTCGTTGATGCCGCTGCATACCCGCCAGAAATCGCGGATGCTTGCTACATAATTACGGCCCGGCATGACCCTTTCATAGCTGTGCGCCAGAAGCGGATCTGTTTTGATTCCCCGTTTGCTGAAGGCTTTCTTCATGATGGGATATGCCACCTGTTCAGTGGTGCCCGGAGCAACCGTTGTTTCTATCAGTACCAGCGCCTCGGCGGGGATATGTTCGGCGATTACCGCCAGGGATGCCTCAAGGGCTGCCATGTCTGTCTCTCCTGCACGAACGTTGCCGAGTTCCTCTTTTATATAGTCGCACTGTACGTCAACTACCACAACGTCGGCCAGCTTCAGCACATCATAGGTGTATGTGGCCATGAGGGTCTTTTTCTCCTTTACGCACCGTGCGATCATGGGATCGACCTCAGGGTCTTCAGCTTTCACGGGGGAGACACCGTGGTTGAGCATGGGTATCTTCCAGAAGCTGCGTACGCTTGGCCGCTGCATTCCGATCACGAACTTGGAGGGTTTTCCTTTTTTGTCGACTGTATCAGCTACGATGGCTGCCATCACGGCCCCGACGAACCCTACGCCCATGACCACAACTATTTCGCGGCCTTTGGCTCGTTCCTGCCTGACACGTTTTTTAATGGCTTCAAATTCAGTTTTGTAATCTTCCGTTTTCGGAAGGGGAAATTTCTCGCCGCTGGGGCTGACAGAATACTTTTCGCTCATATTGTTTTCTTTAAGGTGTTGTAATCGGATGATTAAAATTAGTAAAAAGAAACCTGATGGAAATTCATTCCATGTTATTTGAAACGCAAAAACACTCCTGAGATTATTGCATAATGGTTCTCTTGATTCATTTACTTCTCTCTATGATTATTCCTGCCGTCAGTTCTGTTTCCTTATTTTCTTCTTACTTTCATATCTTTGTGTCTGACCGTCAGGATTGAACTGATGCACCGGGCGGTTGTTTTACTGAAGGAGAACGTAAAGGAAAAAACCGATGAAAAAGATCATGTTGCTTCTGATGCCTGCCATGCTGATCATGGCAGTCTCCTGCGGAAAGGAAAAACAGTCAGAGAGGTTTAAACTCCTGACTGCGCATGCATGGACCAGTGACAGTCTCCTGGCCGGTGGTGTTGATGCCAGCGGAACCGGCCAGATGCTGGAAAAATTCAAAGGGGACGTCACATTCAAGGAAGATGGGACAGGTTCATTTGGCCAGTATACGGGAACATGGATGTTCGCTGACAATGAAACAAGCCTGGCCATTGCCTCTCCCGATCTGCCCTTCCCCCTGACCACTCACATTGTGGAATTGAAGGCAACTTCCCTGAAAGTCACCTTTACATACCCTGCAGCCATCCCCGTTAATGTCAGAATGACATTCAAGCCCAAATGACCGCTCTCCGGAATTCTCTGGTCATATTGCTGTTTCTGGCTTTTGTCGGTGCGGCAGAGGGTCAGACCATTGTCAGCGGCAGGGTGACGGACAATCAGACTGGCGAACCCCTGGCAGGCGTCTATGTCATCTGGGGAAAAGGTTCAGGTACCAGTACAGATGGTGGTGGTTATTTTACATTTACGGCTATAGAGGGCACCCGGACCATAGATTTCAGATACATTGGCTACAGATCACTGACTGAGGTACTCGATATCATTGCAGGAGGTAATATCGTTCTGGATATAAAACTGGAACCTGAGGCCCAGTCTCTTGATCAGGTGGTGGTCAGTGCCGACAGGATGGAGCAGAAGCGGTCTGACCTCACTGTATCAATGGACGTGATACAATCGGAACACCTGTTCAGGAACCATATCACCGATGCGCAGGAACTGATCACCAAAACGCCGGGCATCGAGGTGCTTGACGGACAGGCGTCGATACGGGGTGGCAGCGGTTTCAGTTACGGAGTCGGAAGCAGGGTGCTGGCACTGATTGACGGGCTTCCGATGATGTCAGCCGATGCTGGCAATATCAAGTGGCACTTCCTGCCCCTGGAAAACCTGTCACAGGTTGAAATTATCAAGGGAGCCTCCTCGGTCCTGTACGGTTCGTCAGCACTCAACGGAGTCATCAATTTCAGGACAGCTGATGCATCCAATGTACCTGTCACGCAGTTCTATACTGAGTTTGGGCTGTTCGGTGACCCGGCCAGCGAAGCCTGGAAATGGTGGGATACACCAAGGCTCTTCGGCAGTGACTCTTTTTCGCACCTGCGAAAGATTAATAACACGGATCTGGGTGTCGGAGTCAATCTCTCCTCTGACAGGGGTTACAGGAAATTCAATGACGAGACCTTGGGCAGGGTAAGCATAAGGCTGAAGCATCACAGCAGCAGGGTTGAGGGATTGAAATACGGTATCAGCCTTAGCGGGGGCAGGACTTACAAGACCGACTTCGTCCTTTGGGAAAACGCTCTCACCGGGGGGCTGAAACAGGATACGGCAACTGTATCGAGGCTACATGGGTACTACTTTGCCGCAGATCCATTTGTTACTCTTGGAAAGCGTGGAAAAGTCAGGCATGACATAAGACTGAGGCTTCAGGGGTCACAGAACAGGTTTCCTGTGAGGAGCGAAAACAACGCCGGCTCTTTATCATTATACGGTGAGTACCAGTTCTGGTATAAATTTTCTGATATTGTAAGTCTCACGACCGGATTCTCGGAAACATGGAGCACCATACAGTCTGAGTTCTTCGGTGATCACAACGGCCTGAACCTTGCTGGCTTCGCACAGGCTGAGGTGCATCCTTTCAGCCGCCTGAAGATAACGGGAGGTGTTCGCGTTGAACAGAATTTTCTTGACGGTGATCCGGACAGGCTGGTGCCCGTATTCAGGACAGGGTTGAACTTCCAGGCCGCGAAATATACATTCCTGAGAGCGTCGTTCGGCCAGGGATACCGCTACCCGTCAATAGCGGAGAAGCATGCCTCAACCACGCTCGGGTCTGTCAGGATTTTCCCCAGTCCTTTCGTAATGGCGGAATCGGGCTGGAGCTCAGAGGCCGGTGTGATGCAGGGTTTCATGATCGGCAGGACAAGCGGCGAAGGAGATCTTTCAGTATTCCTTTCACAGAGCAGTGATATGATAGAATATATCTTCGGTGTGCATCAGGATCCTGAAAGCGGAACCTCTGGCCGTGGATTCAAGGCAATAAACGTAGAGCATTCGAGGATATACGGTACTGAATTGGAAATACTGCTTAGCCGGCCCTTCGGGAAACTGACCGCCACAGTTAACGGTGGATATACTTTCATTCACCCTGTAGGCTTGAATGCCAATACCGGGCGGAGCACTGAAGTGTGGCTCAAGTATCGCAGAAAGCACACGGCAAAGCTAGGTCTTCTGGCTGCTGCAGAACGTTTTGAGGCAGGCGTGGATTTATATGCCAGGTCGAAGACCCTGAACATCGATGACGTCTTTCTCAATCCGTATACCAGGGAGGATATCCTGCCTGGATTTTTTGATTACTGGCAGGAGCACAACCGCGGATACTTCCTGGTTGATGGCAGCGTGGGCTACAGACTCAGTGAGACGCTGAAGCTGTCGCTGGCTGTAAAGAACATAACCAATACGGAATACATGGGGCGCCCCGGAGACATCCAGCCCATTCGCAACATCAGCCTGAGGCTGGGCGGAAAATTCTGACACTTTTTCGCTAATTTTACCTCGTGCCCCGTCTTCGAATCATAGCTGCTGCATTTATGCTTTCGGTGATCTCACCTGTGATGACATTGTCTTACGGCCAGGAGAATGATATGCAGACGGCAGGTGGTTATGAGAACATTCTGGCATTCACTGACTCCCTGGCGGGGAGGAAGACCATCGATTCATCGGGTAATGGCACCTGGTCATGGAGCACTGGAGCTGACTTTGTCACCAGTTACATCTGGCGCGGAAACAGGCAGGGCAGGGGACCTCATCTTCAGCCGTACGTTGAATGTTCGGCCGGGCCGTTTACCGGAGGGGTATGGGGTACTTTTGATTTTAACCGTTACCGGGAAGTTGACCTGTACCTGGCGATGGATCTTCCGGGCGGATTTATCATCGGCCTGCAGGATTACTGGATGGCCGACCTGCAATTTTCAGATTTCACAGCTGAGAGCGGAAGTCATGCTTTAGAGGTATCAATTGGGTATGAGTCGGAACACGTAAGCCTTAATGCGAATTACATAATCAATGAAGCCGGAGGGGCCGGTTCATCAGGCGGTGATATTTACATTGAGAGCCGGTTCTCGTTTGATTACTTCTCTGTCTTCATGGGGGCCGGAAACGGCTGGCATACCGATGAGGGACGGTTCATGGTGTGCAATGTCGGCATCGATACAGGCTGGGAGATAGATCTGAGTGACTCCTTCTTAATCCCGGTCACAGCACAGATGTGTTACAATCCTGATAGCGGAAGGGTATTCTTCACTGCCGGATTGTCCATTTCCACCGGCAGGTGACCTTTGCCGGCGCCAAACCGGTACCGGTCAAATTTTTGTCGTTCAGCTGAAGAAATCAATAATTGCACCGGGATTTGCTTTTCAGATGGTAATTTCTATCTTTGGAATGATGATATGTTTCAAAGATACCGGTGCAATGCCTTAATAACCTCTGAAGGATTTTCCGGATAAACAGTGTCTGTTTCTCAAGAGAAGGGCGATAATGCTTGAATTTTCCGAAATACAAAGCAACTACTATTTCTTGCCCCTTATAGGTTTTGTGATCGGAATTTTTGGAACCATTCTGGGGGGAGGCGGCGGATTCTTCTTCATTCCCATTCTTACACTCTGGTTCACCGTGCCGGCTCAGACTGCTGTGATGACCTCACTGGTGGCCACCTTGCCGATAACACTGGTTGGTTCTGTGAGTCATTACCGAAAAAAAAACATTGATGTCAGGGTAGCTGCTGTTTTCATTGCAGGCGGACTGATCGGGGCTGTTGCGGGTGCCAGGATTACAGGCTGGATTACCGAAGCACAGCTGAAGGTTGCCTTTGGCATCTATTCCATCCTGATGGGATTTGGGATTGTTATGAGATCACGAAGGAAGAAGGATGCAGGCAACCTGACAGAAGGCCAGAATAAGCGTGACGGCAAATGCATGATTGCAAAAGGGTCATTCTATGGACTGGTTGCAGGAACAATCACGGGCGCCTTCGGTACAAGCGGCACCATGCCTGTAATTGCCGGTCTCTATTCAATGAAAATCCCTCTTAAGGTTATTATCGGGACCTCCTTGCTCGTGGTGCTTTTTAACAGCATCTTTGCCATAAGTGCCCACATGTTTATCGGCAAGGTAGACGTCACACTTGTCTCTTTCCTTACCGCCGGTTCGGTAATCGGTGCATTGGGAGGACCGGGGATACTGTCAAGGATGAAGATTGATAACAAGGCAGAGTCAACAGCTGCATTCTGGTATGCTGCAACGATGATAATCATAGGAATTATGATGATACTTGGAAGAAACTAACCCTGTCACGAACAATGATAAGGACCATTTACATAATAATACTGATTTACTTTGTTTTAGGTGGTGTGGGCTTCTACCTTATCAACAGGAGAAAGACTCCGGAAGCAGCAAGGGAAAGCTATGTTAAATTCGGAACTTATTTCCTGATAATCAATCTGATATTCTTCAGCATTATCCTCCATGCCATGGCTTTCAGGTTCCTTACGATTCTGATTATCATCGCAGGATTCATCGAACTTTCAACATTGTTCGTCAGGTCGGGAAGGAATGATACTCTCTTTTTCACCTGGTCATTAATCATATACAGCGCATTTTCCACCCTTTTCTTCATCTTTGGTTCCGGGTCACGGGACCAGATCTTATTTACCTTCCTGGTACTTTCCATTTTTGACAGTTTCAGCCAGATCAGCGGCCAGCTGTTGGGTCGTCATAAACTTATACCTCAGATCAGTCCGGGAAAAACATGGGAAGGACTACTGGGTGGCATTCTGGTATCACTTTTCAGTGCCTGGCTGTTAAGAGACCTTATGAGGGATACTATGCCCGGACCAATCATCTTCACAATTGGCATCCTTGCGTTTGCTTTTCTTGGCGATCTGTTTTCTTCAGTTTACAAACGCAGGTACAAAGTCAAGGACTTCAACAGGTTAATCCCCGGTCATGGAGGTTTTCTTGACAGGTTTGACAGTCTGATGGCAGGTGGTGCATGGGTTGCACTCTATTCATTGATTATCTAACACTGAGAACAAATTGATATGGGAAATACAATTGTCTTATCGTTTGTCTACCTGGCCGGAATAAGCATGTTGCTGATCTTTAATGAATTAATCTACAGAAAATTCAGTCCCGAAGGTGAGGTAACCCGCAAGTTTGCACATTTCTCGTCGGTTCTTGCAACCGTGCCGTTTCCGTACTTTTTTCCTTCGCACTGGTATATTCTGATACTTGCTGTTTTGTTTGCAATAGTGCTGTTCAGTACCCGGAGAGGGAAGCTGCTACAGTCAATTCACGGGATTCACAGAAAGTCGATTGGCAGTTATTTGCTGCCTATTGCCATTTATGTCACCTTTCTCATTGCTGAACTGCTGGATAATAAGTTGCTCTTCATCCTGCCCATCCTGATTCTGGCTGTCTGTGATCCGCTGGCTGCAATTCTGGGTATGAGAAACACCCATTTTAACAGGCGGATCAGCATTGCCGGAATGACCCTGAATAAAACCTGGCTGGGAAGCGGTACGTTCCTGGTAACCAGTTTCATTATCAGCATCCTGGCTCTTTATTTTTACAGGGAAGTATTTGATTTCAGGACATTCTGGCTTGCCGCGCTTGTTGCCATTGTTTCAATGTTCGGCGAACTGATAAGCTGGAGGGGCTCAGATAATCTGAGTATCCCATTGAGCGCTGTGCTGGTATTGGTTTTATTTCTTTGATTATTGCTGGTCAAACACCCTCAAAATCTTAATGGCATAGTGGGCCAGCGAGTCTTAAGTCACTGTATTAATGGTCGTTGAAAGTATCTAAAAGAAAAAGTAACAATATGAAACAGATAATCTACAAGGGAGAGAATATTCTCAATGTCCCGAACCTGATCAGCCTGTACCGGTTTCTGGTATTTCCTGTAATACTGTTTATGGCACTGACCGGCCGGGAAAACTGGTTTGTCATTCTGATTTGCATCAGTCTGGTAAGTGATATTTTTGACGGCAGTATTGCTAGAATATTCAAGCTGCAGACCAACTTCGGCGCTGCTCTCGATAATCTGGCCGACCTCTGTACCTATGCCATGGCCCTGCTGGGAATGTTCCTTTTCAAGTGGTCAGAGATAAGACCGCACGCATGGATTTTGTACATCTTCCTTGCAGTATTCATTTTAAGCTACATCATTGCTTTCATCCGTTTCGGGAAGATTCCGGGCCTGCATCTCTATTCGGCGGTGTCATGCGGGTATGCCCAGGGGATATTCTTCTTTGTCCTGTTTGTTTTCGGCTTTTATCCCTGGCTATTCTACCTGGTGATTGTATGGGGCATAATAGCCTATTCGGAAAAGAGCCTGGTGCTATTGAAACTTGATGACATCAAGAGAGGGGTAAAGGGCTTATACTGGCTTTTAAAAAAGGAAAGGATGCAGGCAGAATGAGTTTTGATGCGGCCCGGTGAAGCCGGTGAAAGATACGCGCAGGCAGCCTGGTCGCCGAGATATTTGAACTCAAAAAAACACGGATTTTCATAGATTTGTCTGACTGCAGGTTTATCCATTTCTGCAGTGTCCGGCGACTGAATACTCAATCATCGTATTTGCGGGGATACTTGTTTTAACTTCCTGAAATTGAACTTATCAGGAGATCAGTTGTTGAATTAACGGATGCTGAAGGCATAATCCTTTTCCGGAGGTGTTCCGGACTTAATAATTGTCATCATTCAGGTGCTCAGCAACCGGTTACACTGAAACGTCAAACTAAACTTACCGAAATGGAAAAATGGATTGAAAGTGATGGAGAGCTTACAAGGGATTTCAGCTTCGAAGACTTTGCAGGAGCTGTCAGTTTTGTCAATAAAGTGGCGCTTCTTGCCGAAAAAAATAATCACCATCCGGATATTCTGATTCATGGTTACAGGCATGTTCTCCTTAAGCTGTCAACTCACGATGCGGGAAAAATAACGGAGAAGGATTACATTTTAGCCGGCCAGATTGATAAGCTATGAAGTACAGGACAGAAAAGGATACGGTGGGGGAGATAAAGGTTCCTGCAGATAAGTACTGGGGAGCCCAGACCCAGAGGTCGCTTGAAAATTTCCCTATTGGTCCTGCCGGTTCAATGCCTGCAGAGGTGATACATGCTTTCGGCTATCTGAAAAAGGCAGCAGCCATCACAAACAACCGGTACGGGTTGTTGTCTGATGAAAAGACAAGGCTTATCTCCTCTGTCTGTGATGAAATCACTGAAGGGCTGCTTGATGCCCACTTCCCGCTTGTTATCTGGCAGACAGGCTCCGGAACGCATACAAACATGAACTGCAATGAGGTTATAGCAAACCGTGCACATGCCTTGAACGGGTCAAAAACAGGTGAGGGAACACGAATTTTACACCCGAATGATGATGTGAATAAATCCCAGTCGTCAAATGACACTTTCGCAACGGCAATGAATATTGCAGCCTGTAAAAAGATAATTCAACACACGATTCCCCGGGTAGAAAGGCTCATGGTAACTCTTTCCGGAAAATCTGCCCGGATGGATGGCATTGTCAAGATCGGCCGGACTCATTTGATGGATGCAACGCCTTTAACGATGGGGCAGGAATTTTCAGGGTATGCATCGCAACTGAATCATGGGATAAGGGCATTGAAAAACACATTGCCTCATCTTTTGGAACTGGCAATCGGAGGCACTGCTGTGGGGACGGGCCTGAACAGTCCTGAAGGCTTTGATGTGGAGACCACGAATATAATTTCCGAATTAACCGGGCTTCCATTCACTCCAGCAGAAAACAAATTTGAATCCCTGGCTGCAAATGATGCCGTGGTTGAGACGCATGGGGCGCTTAAACAGCTGGCTGTCAGCCTTATGAAAATAGCCAATGACATAAGGTTACTGGCCTCGGGACCCCGTTCCGGCATAGGTGAGATTATAATTCCGGCAAACGAGCCCGGTTCTTCAATCATGCCTGGCAAGGTGAATCCGGCACAGGCGGAGGCAATGACCATGGTCTGTGCCCAGGTAATGGGCAATGATACAACCATTGCGATTGCAGGATCAAACGGCCATTTCGAACTGAATGTCTTTAAACCTGTGATGATAAGCGCCCTGTTACAATCAGCCAGGCTGATCGGAGATGCCTGCACGGCGTTTAATGCCAGGTGCGCAGTCGGGATAGAGCCGGACCTCAAACGGATCGGAGAACATCTGTCCAGTTCACTTATGCTTGCAACTCCTCTGAACAATCATATCGGTTACGATAACACTGCAAGGATAGTCCGGGAGGCTCATGTAAACAATATCAGCCTGAAGGAAGCGGCATTGAAGCTGGGTCTGCTGACAGAGGAGGAATTCGATGAATGGATTGTTCCGGCTGAGATGACCCGTCCCATGAAACGAACAGTAAAATAACACGTGATATATTGTTTGACTACACTGCCACATATACAGATTATTATCAGCTGACAATGGCCCAGGTCTATTATTACAGCGGGCAAAAGGAAAACAAGGCCGTTTTTGACTATTTCTTCCGGAAACTGCCATTTGAAGGAGGTTATGCTGTGTTCGCCGGACTGGAGGATCTGCTTGACACGCTTCAGTGGTTTCAATGATAACATGCACCTTGTCAGTACAGGCCTCTCCGGGTATCTGAAGGAGAAAGGAATTACTGAATTGTATGTATGCGGGCTTGCTGCCGATATTTGTGTATATTATACGATTAAAGACGCAGTGGCGGAGGGATTTGAGTCAGTCATGATTGAAGACGGCTCGCGTCCCCTTGATGAAGAGGCCTTCGGGCTGGTAAAGACAGAACTCAGGAGAATGGGCGTGAAGATCATCACCAGTAGTCAGATCATAAATCCTTCCTAGAAGGCCTCCTTCACAATAAGATTTATATCTGCATTCAGCTCCCCCAGCATTTTTTCAACGGCATCCATCATAGGCGGAGGTCCACACAGGTAAATGTGTTTGTCAGTGCCTTCAACATTTTCCCTGAGGAAGTCCGTGGTTATGAATCCGTGTGCATATCCGTCAGCAGTCTCATCAGACAGGATATTAATGAAGTTGTTGCCCAGGAGTTTTCCAAATTCATATTTAAGAATAATATCATCGCGTGTTTTGTTTGCGAAGATCAGTTTGTTATTGCCAATTGCATTTTTCGATTGCAGGTATCTGAAAATTGAAATAAACGGGGTAATGCCGGCGCCTCCTGCGATAAAGCAACCTTCACCCTTATATTCTATCGTTCCGAACACCTCTCCCAGAAGCAGTTCATCATTCTTTTTCAGATGAAGAAGTTCATTTGTGACTCCCTTTCTTGATGGATATGTCTTGATTGTAAATTGGAGGAAACTGTCTTCGGGCAGGCTGGTAAATGTAAACGGCCTCACTTTTTCCTTCCATCCTTCCTTGTTAATTGAAACATCTACAGCCTGTCCGGGAATGAAACTCAATCCCTGGGGTTTTTCCGTAAATATCTGAAGTACGTCCGGGGTTATAAGCCCGATGGATATGATTTTCACCCTGTTAGTTTCCATTTTTATGCCTCCCTTGTTACTTTTATTTGTTAAACAATTCATAATCAAAAAAGTTAAAAAGAAGATGAGCTGAGCTCACGGATTCATGCTCAGGTCTGTCAAATGTGAAAATCTACAGGAAATAAGGGATTAAAGGAAGCAGCTTCACTATTCGGTTATTTTGAAAAAGTAATAGAATTGGGTAATCCAGACGAAACAAACGCCTTGCTTGGTAAACCAACTACCACATTCGAAAACTGGGTACAATCAAAAGTTGTTTAGCAGGTAAATGAATACCTTCATGTAATCAATCATTTTCAAAAAATATCAATTAATTTCATCTACTGGGAACAACGCGGTGGGGGAATATCATATACACCCGAAGTTACTGTAGAGAGCATGACTCTGGAACAACTGGCTTCAGATGTAATCGAGGTAACTAATTACCTGCGTGACCGATTTAACCAGGAAAAGATTCACATTATGGCTCACTCAGGTGGTACAGCTTTCGTAATACAGGCAGTTGCGAGTAATCCTCAATTATTTCATACATACATAGGAATCGCACAGATTACCCGTCAGGCAGAGTCAGAAAAGCTATGTTACCAATATATGATGCACCGGTACCTGGCCGATGGTAATTCAAAAATGGTTGCTGCGTTAAAAAAATACCCAATCCTTGAGAATGACTGACTTCTACTTCCTTTTTTCAATTCTGTTATACGCGATAAGGCACAGCACGATCTTGGCATTGGTACCATGCATAACATGAGATCAATAATTAAAGATGCGTTTTTACCGGTTTGGACCTGCAAAGCTTACACTGTAAGGGAGAAAGTGAATATCTGGATTTCGAAATTTTCATTCCTGAAAAAAAACGGACTGAGAAAGGAGGTTATTCAGGCTGATATTCCGGCTAAAATACCGAGATTTGAAATTCCGGTATATTTCTTCAGTGGAAAATATGACCTGACTGTTAATAAGGATTTGTCAAAAGAATATCGGGGGAAATTAGAGGCTCCCGTTAAAGGATTTTACACTTTTAACGAATCGGCTCATAGTCCGATGTTTGAAGAACAGGAGAAATTAAAGGAAATTTAAATCAGGGATGTATTGAACAGATCTGCAAATCTGGCTGATAACTAAAATTATATCAGATTTATATTCCAGGAAGTATTTTCTTTAGTCAATTTCATCATGGATCGTAATAGCAAGAACAACATACTGAATTGATGAATAATCCCAGTTCTGTGCAGAATTATCAAGTATATTTTTTTGTTTAAATTTGATATCAATATCATAGGATTTAATTACCTAATTATGGAAATAGGTGAATTGATCTTAATTTGTTTCTGCAGCCTTGCTGCAATAAATGCCCTGTTTTTTGCAGTTTATATCTGGCTTAAGCGAAACAGGAATACATACGCAAGCTTTCTGCTCTCCCTGTTTCTACTTATCACGGCATATCGTATTGTACAGATGCTGCTTCATGACCTGCAGGATGATTTTAACCTTGGAACAAATGTCAGGACTTTTTTCTTTTTTATTCCAACGTTCACGTTAATCGGACCGCTTCTCCTCCTTTACATTAAGTCCATCTCCACAAAGGATTTTCAGTTCAGAACTAAACATTTGCTACACCTGCTGCCATTCATACTGGTCCTGATATTTGACCTTTTAAACAGAAAAAATTTTCCGCTCATTCCTGAGAATCGTACCTTCTACCTTATATACTGTATTGAAATATCCTTAATCCTTGCGCAGTTCCTGATTTATATTATCGTTTCATTTATTTTCACCCGAAAACTGAGAATAAAGAATATTCCGGAAAGATCCCCGAAAGATTACATTGATCCCCGTTTTGTGAGAAATATTGTGCTGATAATATCAATTACATGGTTAATATATACCATGTACTGCATCCAGACTTATTCCCGGTTTTATGCACCTACCAGGGCGGTTGAAGCAATTTTCTATTCTCTGCTCAGCTATTGGATCCTTTACTATGAATTGAGTGGGCAAAGGATAACTTCAGTCAATAATTTTGCAACAAGGTACAGATCCTCAGTTCTGTCCGCAGAGGATTCCTTAAGGTTTAAAACGATGATCCTTGAATATATCACCAAAAACGAATCATATAAAGATCATAATATTACTCTCGGCAAGTTTTCAAAAACCCTTTCGCTAACACCTCATGTTGTTTCCCAGGTAATTAATGAACAGCTCTCCTGTAATTTCAACGATTTCATTAATTCCTACAGGGTTGATGAAGCAAAAAAAATGCTGAGTGATACCGGGATGAAAAATATTACCGTCGCGAGCATAGCCTACGATTGCGGTTTTAATACCCTTTCGGCGTTTAATACCGCATTTAAGAAATTTACCGGCCTCACTCCATCCCAGTTTCGCAACAAGAAAGACTAATTTCCTGATAATTAGCTATATAAACTCGTAAAATATCAGCTTAACCGACTGACGTTTTTATATTTCTGTCTGATATTCTTATAATCCCGTCATATCGAATCATGATTCAGATAGGTCTTTATGATCAGCTGCCAGATCTTTGTTCCGGTTTCATTCACAAATAATCAAAATGTCAAACCTTTTCAAAATTTAACAGAATGCAAATAATAGGTGAATCATATTCAGTTATTGATTGGGATACCATCCCGATTGAAAAACACTCCGGAGAAACGGGATTTGTCTGGTCAAGAATCTTTGAAGAAGGAAATATCAGGATTGTGTTAGTGGAATATTCTCCTCGCTTCAGGGCTGATCACTGGTGCTGCAGGGGTCATGTTCTGCACCTCCTTGAGGGAGAATTGAACATTGAGCTCAAGGACGGATCGGTGATCAGGTTAATAAAGGGGATGTCGTGTTGCTTAAGCGATAAGAATGCAACTGCGCATAAACCGTATACAGAAACCGGAGCTTTTTTGCTGGTCATTGACTGAAATCAAGAAGTTATAAAAAATGTTATAAATCGATAATCCGATAAATTATAAAAATTCAGAGATGAGAAGTAGACTCTTTAATATCCACTGTATTTCCCTTGTCAAAGCTTTGTCCATAAAACAGTGGACCACTTATGCATTAAGAATTGAAATGCATTATAATTCAGTGTATTATATATTAATTAAAAGTTTGGAGAAATGAAAAAACAAGCTATGGTTTTTCGGGCAATAGCACTGGTACTGGCAGTATCAGTTCTATTTTCGGGTTGTGCAAGCACTACAATGATTCATTCAAATCCTGACGGTGCAAAAGTTTATCTGAATGAAGAACTTGCAGGAACGACACCTTACGCGCACAGTGATAAAAGAATTGTTGGCAGCACAACCAGAGTAAGGTTAGAGAAGGAAGGATATGTAACATTATATACCTCTTTCTCCAGAAATGAAGAAGTTGATGCCGGAGCAATAATAGGAGGTATATTACTTTTTGTTCCCTACCTGTGGACAATGAAATATAAACCGGCACATACATATGAACTTGTACCTCTGGCAGAGGATGAATAGTGAATCATACCAACGAAAAAGACATAACGGGATGAAAGTATCAGCATTTATTGGCACCAGTCAATGGAATCAAACTCGGGGAATTATGAACTTAATTAAGAAGAACTCAATCCTGTCCTACTTCATTCTTACCTTCCTGATATCATGGGGCGCTATTCTTATTTTGATGGCGATCAACGGAATGCCGACCACGGAGGCTGAGGCCCAGGCGCAGATGCCGCTGGCGATTATGACATTTCTACTAGGTCCGTGTATCTCGGGGCTGGTGATGATCGGTCTGGTCAACGGTCGAGCCGGTTACCGGAACCTGGTCAGCCGGCTGCTCAAGTGGCGGTTTAGCCTGGTCTGGTACGCAGTTGCAATCATGCTCGCGCCGGCGGTGTTTGCAGTAACACAATTGATTTTATCTCTCATTTCCCCGGTATTTCTTCCTGGCTTTCTGACCGCGGCTAATGGCCCTTCGCTGATCTTTCTTGGTATCATGTCGGGGATTATGGTCGGAATTTTAGAGGAGGTGGGCTGGTTTGGCTTTGTCATCCCGCAAATGAGGCAGCGCTTCAGCTCCCTCAAGGTCGGTCTGATCGTTGGCCTTATTTGGGGCGCCTGGCACATCATGGCCAATGACATATGGGCGATAAAAACTTATGCAGGTGAGATCCCTATCGTTCTTTACGCGATACTATCCGGTCTCAGTTTCTTGATCGGCCAGTTGCCACCTTTCCGAATATTGATGATATGGGCATACGAGCGCACCGGAAGCCTGTCTTTAATGATGGTGATGCATTTCAGCCTGACCGCCTGTTCCATTACCTTCGCTCCTACGACGATGACCGGCTGGATTATATTCATTTACAGCCTGGCGATTGCCGCCGTTTTTTGGGTGATAGCTGCAGCAGTCGTCCTGGTTGACCGCTTTTATTATAAACGTCGTAACGAAAGGTCAAATAACTAGCAGAATTTCGCACTCCGACACAAAAACGAACCTCTTATAATATGATTAGTAATTACAAAAGACCAGGCCTTTTCTACTTTCTGTCAACAATCCTCCCATGGACCTTCTGGTTCGCTGCCGGCTATATAAGCCACCTGCCTTCGAATGCAGAATTGAACATGAATCTTGCCATAATGCTTGCTCTTGTTGGACTTGTAAGCCCAATGATAATTGCATTTTTGCTTATGAATCGAAACCCTGATCTACGTAAGGACTTTTATAACAGATTCTTTAATTTCAGAACCATTAATCCCTGGTACATTTTCCTTACCTGCTCCATAATGCTTGCAAGCATTCTAGTCGCAATGGCAATTTCTTTACTATTTGGATATAATCCCAATCAGTTTGTAATCACCGGACATTTTAGTTTTACCTCAGGAGTTCTTCCTGTTTGGTTCTTACTGATCATAGCCCCAATATTTGAAGAACTTGCATGGCATTCCTATGGCACGGATTGTCTAAGAAATAAATTCAATCTATTCTATACCTCATTGATTTTTGGAGCCTATTGGGCATTCTGGCATGTTCCCTTGTCGACAATTAAAGATTACTATCAGGCAAACCTCGTTGAATCTGGATGGATTTATAGTCTAAACTTCATGGTAAGTATTATTCCTTTTGTCTTAATTATGAACTGGTTATACTATAAAACAAAAAGAAATATTTTGCTCCCTGTTGTTTTTCATATAACAGCTGTTTTTTTTAATGAAATTTTTGCTACTCACCCTGACAGCAAAATAATACAGACTATACTCCTTTTAGTTTTGGCAGGATATTTAACAATAAAAGACAAAAAATTCTTCTTCTCTAAAGAATTACGTCTAATTAATAATCAACATGTTGCAAACCGTTGATACGGAAAATCTGACCAAAGTCGGGGATAGGGAACTATTCAATCCTATTCAAAGAGAATTGGGAAACGTTGAAATTATTTTTGAAGTAACTGGAAGTCTCCGGAACAGTTTCAGATCAAGTGAAAAGAACAAAACATTACATGAAAAATTATCAGAAATGAAAAACAGGAAAGTGATTTTAAAAAATGATTATCCATTGAGGATCTGGCAGCGTATTGTACTGCTTGTTATTCTTGGATATGAAGCAGCCGGTGCCCTTTCGGGTGGAAGTCTTCTGGCAGCATCTCCTGACGGCAGGTTTATGAACATGTCCATCGCTATTATGAATGGCTTCTTCCCCGATTTCCTGATCCCTGGAATTATGTTGATCGGATTAGGAATACTTAATCTGGCAGCTTTTGCAGCCGTACTCCGAAGATCTCAGGTTGATTGGCTCCTTACAGGCCTTGCCCTTGGGGGATTAGCTATCTGGTTCATCACTGAGATTATTATTTTACAGGGATTTCACTGGTTGCATGCAATGTGGGGGTTGCCAGTCCTTGTAGGCTGTCTGGTCGCTTTTCCGATGGTATCCTATCACCTGAGCAACCATTATCTTAAACCGGTTTGATTCAATGATTAGGATATTTCGTACTTCTATTTACCTGTTGTAAGTTAAATGAGAAACTTTAAGGATAACATTATGAAAAACTTAATTAAACGACATCCGGTTTTATTTTTTTACCTTCTGGTATTTGCCATTTCATGGGGTGGCATACTCATACTTATTGGCGGACCCAACAATATACCCGGCCCCAAAGAACAAGCCGAAAAGTTATTTGGGCTTGCACTCGTTATTATGTTTGCCGGTCCCTTTATTTCCGGTATCCTCATGAATTTCCTTGTTGACGGGAAGGAAGGCCTTCGTATGCTACGGTCACATTTATTGCAGTTGAGGGTAAAAGGCTGTTGGTACGTGATTGCAGTTTTGACAGGTCCGCTTCTAGTGGCGGCAATACTCTTCGGGCTTTCAATTTTCAATCAGGAATTTCTTCCCGGAATAGTTACAGCGAAGGACAAGCTTAGTTTGATAATATTTAACGTTGCAATGGGGCTGATCGGCGGAGGGCTGCTGGAAGAAACCGGTTGGACTGGTTTTGCGGTTCCCCGGCTAAGAAAACGGTATAGTATTTTATCTACCGGGCTCATCGTGGGTATTCTCTGGGGTATATGGCATTTTATGATAGCTTTTTGGGCAAGTAATTATCTGGCTGGCACGGATTCATGGATAAAGTTTGTTGCGGGATTCCTTGCTTTTTATCTGTTGGCACTTCCGGCATACAGGGTACTTCTGGTTTTCGTATACGAACGAACGAAGAGCTTACCTGTTATAATGATCATGCACGCTTTTCTTTCCGCCAGCACTCTGATTTTCCAGCCATCAGCTACCGGGGAAATATCCTTTATATGGAATTTAGTACTGGGGATAATCCTATGGATCATCGTCGTTTCGGTTATTGCAATCAACCGGCGGTCTTCTTTGCGAAAATCTGATATTTAAACCATTAAAGAAAAGAGACATGAAGGAATTCATCAGGGAAATGCCGAAATAGTTATTGAAATCACTGTTTGTCTCTGAAACAGTTTCAGATTAAGTGAAAGGAATAAAACGATACATGAAAAATTATCAGAAATGGAAAACAGAAGAGTGATTTAAATATTGAATACCCATAAAATAAAAGAAAATGAGCAAAGAAAAACAAACAATTCACGAATTTGACTTGAATGTAATTTACGATTACTTTTCAAATGTGCAACGACAAGGACCAGGAAGTCCTGAAATAACGCTCCAAGCATTGAGTTTTATTGACGGCCTCACTGAAAATTCTAAAGTCGCTGATATTGGTTGCGGTACAGGCGGTCAAACAATGGTGCTGGCACAAAATATTCCTTGCGAAATCACAGGTATAGATTCGTGGTCAGGTTTTATTAATCAATTCAACCAGAACGCCCGGAATAAAAATCTCCACGACAGAATGAAAGGCATTGTTGGCAATATGGAGAATCTACCGTTTCAGGAGGAAGATCTGGATCTGATCTGGTCGGAAGGTGCGATTTATCACATTGGATTTAATCGTGGACTTCATGAGTGGCGTAAATTTCTGAAACAGGGCGGGTATATCGCAGTTACAGAAAACACCTGGTTTACTGAAGAACGACCTGCCGAAATTCAGGAATTTTGGCAAAAGGCCTATTCGGAAATAGATACAATACCGAATAAGGTTGCTCAAATGCAAAAAGCAGGTTATCTTCCGATTGCCACGTTTGTCGTACCCGAAAGTTGTTGGACAAATTATTATTCCATAATGCAGCAGACTCATGCGTCTTTTCTGAAAAAATATACCGGGAACAAAACCGCGGAAGAATTTATTAGCTATCAGCGGTATGAAGCAGATTTATATTACAAATACAAAGCATATTACGGTTATGTATTTTATATCGGAAAGAAGATTTAGTTTCCACCGTGTAAAAAAATTCCTGACGATTCTGCAATAATAGCCATGATGGCGACTACGACAACAAGGACTGAAATGACTTTTTTGTTCTTTATCAGAGCTTAAAACGGTTCAAATATAAGAAACAGAAAAATTGTCAGTCAGTATCATTTATGGTGATTTTTTTTAATTCTAGATGATATATTTTTAAGAAAAAACAAGGAAAAAGTTTATGGCAGATTTTACGGATTATGTGGTAGAAAATACAAAACCCCTTGATGATCAAGGGGTTTTGAGTGTCTTGTGGCGGTGCGGACGGGACTCGAACCCGCGACCCTCGGCGTGACAGGCCGATATTCTAACCAAACTGAACTACCGCACCAAAAGCGATGCAAAATTAATCCAATTTTTTATTCCTCAAAATATTTCACTCAAATATATTCCTGCCCCATGATAACCCGGGTATCGGGTACGGGAAGGCCTGAAAGTACGTATGATATATGACGTAAATCAGCCGGAGATTCAGCAGGTTTATTATTTTTGTTATGAAGCCTCATTATGAAGAATATATATTTCCAGCTGGCAGATGCAGGAAACTCACTTTCAGGGTTGGTGCTCGCGACGGTGACAACTGTCAGAGGTTCAACCCCACAGAAACCGGGAAGCTCCGCAATCTTTGCCGGCGGCAGACTCATCGGCGGCACCATCGGGGGAGGAATCATCGAGAGCAGAATAGCCCTTTATGCCTCATCATGCTATGAAGGAAAAGAGTCGGCCCTCCTTACCTTCCATCTGGACAAAGAGACAAACAATCCTGAGGAAGCCGTATGCGGAGGTATCATTACCATCCTGGTAGACGGTGATCCCCTTGCGAACATGCAGGCGTACCGCGAGATGGAACAGGGCATCAGGGCCGGACAGCCAGGCGTGCTGGTAACCAGGGTGGTGCCATGGAATGACACCCAGGTACTGATCAAACGGTGCTGGGCTACTGGCCACTGTGACCTGCAACTGCCGGGCAATGAGATGCAAAGAATAAAACAGGAAGTGAACAGCATACTCCTCTCAGGTAACAGATCCGATTACCGGCAACTTGACATAGCTATTCCGGGTGAACAGGAGATGGTTAAAGTTTTCCTGGAACCTGTTTTTCCGCCTCAACATCTGATAATTGCAGGGGCAGGGCATGTCGGCCGGGCTGTCTCGCACCAGGGGAAACTACTGGGTTTTGAAGTCACTGTGATCGATGACCGCGTGGAATATGCTAACAGCATAAACCTGCCTGATGCCGACAACATTGTTGTAAGAGACATAGGGCAGGCAATACAGGAACTCCCGAAAGACAGGGATACTTACATAGTCATCGTGACCAGGGGCCACAGCCATGATGCCGATGCGCTCAGGCCATGCATCGGGTCTCAGGCAGCATATGTCGGTATGATGGGAAGCAGGATAAAGGTAGCAAAGATGCATGAAGAGTTCATTGCCAAAGGTTGGGCCACGGAGGAACAATGGAACAGTATATGCACACCTGTGGGAATTGAAATAGGGTCAGTGACAGTAGAGGAGATTGCTGTCAGTATAGCAGCTCAGCTTATTAAATATAGAGGCAATAGAGGACCGAGCGTTAAAAAATGACCCTGTGGGTCATTTTAGCGAAAGGGCCAGGTTGCAGGGATGGAGTGAGATTGAGTTAGAAGAATTAAATCGATTAGGTTGCAAGATGACAGGAATATGGGCGATAGTGCTGGCGGCTGGTGAGTCAAAAAGGATGGGCTCGCCGAAGATGCTGCTTCCGTACAATGAAATGACGATCATTGAGCAGGTCATCAGGAATCTGCTTGATTCAACGGTTGACCGGGTGGTTGTGGTGGTGGGCGCAAACCGGGAAGAGATCATGAAGGTGACCCGGCGCTATGATGTATTCCATTGTTATAATGAAAATTACAAAGCCGGCATGCTCTCTTCTATTAAGTGCGGCTTCTATTCCCTTCCTGAAGGGTGCCTTGCGGCACTGATCATGCCGGGCGATCAGCCTATGACCGGACCCGGAGAGATCAACAGGGTGATCAGCTCTTTCACCGAAAGCGACAAGGGCCTGGTTATGGCCGCTTACAATGGTAGGCGCGGCCACCCGCTGATAGTTGACATGAAGTATATGGATGAGGTACTTTCTCTGCCTGACGGAGAAGGACTGAGGGTGCTGGCGGAGAGGCACCCGGGTGATGCCCTGGAGTCAGATACCGATGACCCTTCGGTAATTCGTGACATAGATACACGGGAAGATTACATGGATGAAATAAGCAAAACCTGAAAATTATGGAAAAAACAATCCGGTTCAAACTGAACGGCAGGGAGACGGAGCTGGTAACCGATCCTGACCAGATCCTGCTCTGGGTTCTGAGGGATAATTTAGGTCTGACCGGTACAAAGTTCGGTTGCGGAATTGGATTCTGCGGTGCATGTACGGTACTGATCGACAATGAACCGGTGAGATCATGCATGACAGCCGTGGGTGATATCGCCGGCAGGAGCGTGGTAACTATCGAAGGTATGGAGACGGCCGGGAAGCTGCATCCGCTTCAGGAGGCCTTCATTGATCATGATGCCCTGCAGTGCGGCTTCTGCACTCCTGGGATGATACTTACTGCATCAGGTCTCCTCAGCCGTAATCCTTCGCCCACAAGGGAGGAGATTGTGGCAGGGCTCGAGGAGAACTTCTGCAGATGCGGGGCTCACACCAGGATCATTGATGCGGTTCAGGATGCCGCCGGCAAATTAAAAGGAGGAAGCGAACAATGAAAACCATCTCAAAGACGGATAAGAGTGGTTCTGCCATCAGTGGCATGAAACGCAGGAGCTTTGTCAAGGCGCTCGGGGGAGGCATAGTTCTCTTCTTTGCTCCATGGAGTGTACTTGACCTGATGGCCATTCCTGCCGAACAGCGCAGGAGTCTAACCAAAGACTATAATGCCTTCCTTCATATTGCAGAAGACGGTACGGTAAGCTGCTTTACGGGTAAGATCGAGATGGGACAGGGGGTGATCACCTCGCTTGCCCAGATGATGGCAGATGATCTCAATGTGCCCCTGGAGAAGGTGAAGATGGTTATGGGAGACACCGAGCTGTGCCCCTATGATGCGGGGACATGGGGATCGCTCACCACGCGGGCATTTGGCCCTGCAATGCTGGCTGCCGCTGCAGAAGCAAAGGCTGTCATGATTCAGATGGCCTCGGAAAAACTGGGAGTTGAGCCTGACAGGCTGGAGGTGAACGACGGTGTTATTTCAGAAGCAGGGAATCCTGCGGCAAAGGTCACCTATGCCGGGCTTGCCAGGGGGAAGAAACTCGAAAGGTATCTTGAAGTCAAACCTCCTGTGGAAGATTACAGGAAATATACCCTTGTGGGAAAGCCTCTGAAGCGCAGAGACGCATATGAGAAGGTCACCGGCAGGGCGAAATATGCAGGCGACCTGAAGTTGCCGGGCATGCTTCATGCCCGCATACTCAGGCCACCGTCACACGGGGCAAAACTGGTGTCGGTTGACCTCTCGGGTGCCATGGCTGTAACGGGGGTAAAGGTGTTGAGGGATGGAGACTTCATAGCTGTTGTAAGCGAAAACCGGAATCTTGCCGACCTGGCAGTAGTGAGGATCAATGCTGAATATACTTTTGACGAGCTGAAAGTCAATGACATGACTCTGTTCGACTACATTAACCGTGGTGAATACCGTGCAAATGAAGTTGCATCGGCAGGGGACATGTCTGAAGCGCCGCAGCTGTGTTACAAGGTGTTCGAGCATGAATACCATGACCCATATCTTGCACATACTCCTATTGAGACGCACACTGCACTCGCCACCTGGGAAGGAGACAAAGTGACAGTCTGGGCCTCAACCCAGTCGCCTTTCGGACTACAGGATACACTGGTAAGGGAGTTCGGAACCACCAATGAAAAGGTAAGAGTTATTACGCCGTTCCTTGGCGGCGGGTTCGGAGGCAAGGCCTCCTCACAGCAGGGTGTCGAGGCAGCCAGACTTGCGCGGATGACCGGCAAACCCGTTATGGTTGCCTGGACCCGCGAGGAAGAGTTTATGTATGATACCTTCCACCCGGCTTCAGTCATTAAGGTCAAGTCAGGGATAGACAGGGACGGAAAGATCGTGATGTGGGATTATAGTATCTATCTTGCAGGCACACGTGGTTCGGAGGCTACCTATGACATCCCGAATGTAAGAATCACCAATTACAGGGAGGACCGGACGAAGTACCCGGTTCATCCCTTTGCCACCGGCCCCTGGCGGGCGCCCAACAACAATACGAACACATTTGCCAGGGAGACCCAGGTAGATATAATGGCTGCTGCAGCAGGAACTGACCCGCTGGAGTTCAGGCTCAGGAACCTGAAGGATGAAAGGATGATCGGGGTACTGAAAGCTGTTGCTGAAAAATTCGGATATGTCCCCGGACAGAAACCGGCCGGACCGGGAAGAGGCATCGGTATAGCATGTGGAGCAGATGCCGGCACCTGGGTTGCCGAGATTGCTGAAGCGGAAGTTAACAGGATCACCGGGGAAGTAAAGGTTATCCGGATTGCGTGTGCTCAGGACATGGGTCTCTGTGTCAATCCACAGGGAGCCCTGCTGCAGATGGAGGGTTGCCTTACTATGGCGCTCGGTTACACCTTTACAGAGGAAGTCAGGTTTGAGGGAGGCGTTGTCAGGGACAGGAACTTCGACAGTTATAAGATTCCAAGATTCTCCTGGCTTCCGCAGCTTGAGTGCGTAATAATGGACAGGAATGATCAGCCTCCGCAGGGTGGGGGAGAACCTGCCATTATCGCCGTCGGCGCCGCAGTAGGAAATGCCATCTTCAATGCCACCGGGGCAAGGCTGTTCAGGGTCCCGTTCACACCGGAGAGGATACTGCAGGCCATAGGAGAGTCTGAAAGTCTGAAGGTCGGAGAGTCTGAAAGTCTGAAGGTCAGAAAGGAGAAAAAGAAACCGGAATCGAGCAAAAGCCGGCAGACATGAGACAAATAAAAAGGAGGGAAACCCGGTGGCAACCCTCCTTTTTATATCGGTGAAATCCTGATTATTTACCGGCAGAGTACCATTCGTTCTGCTCGAGCAGGTCATTAACCTCAATTTCCCGGAAGGGTATTGGCAGTATCAGGTTGCCGGCATTATAGGCATCATCGCCAATGGACTGCTTCCACCTTTTCAGGTCATGAAGGCGGTGTCCTTCCCAGCAGAGTTCGAGGTATCTTTCCTCCCTTATCTGTTCCCTTGTCACATCTGCCGTGTAAAGGGGCGCAAGAGCTCTTTCACGGATGATGTTGATATCCCCGGTAGGGGTGTTCGGGCCCACATCTGCTCCGGGGTCTTCAAAGTTTGCTTCCGCCCTGGTAAGGTACATCTCGGCAAGACGTATCAGAGGAATATTACGATAATAGTCGCCCCACTTTGCAGTGTTGATGCCGTCCTTGTTCAGGATAGTTCCAACTCCCCTGTAATACATCATTGTGATGTTGTCAATTGTGTATCCATCCTGTGTGTCATCCTGGTATTTGCCACGCAGGTCAGACGGATCGAACCTGTCCAGGAATGACTGCACAATCTCATAATCGCCCCTTCCAGCCCCTGCAAGGGATGCATACATCACCGGGAGCCAGCCAAGAGTGGAGTTGATGTTCATCTGGATGGCGAAGATATCTTCAACGCTGTTCTCCGAATTATTGAAAGCCTTCAGAGGTGTGGCAGCAAGGTCAAAATACCCGCTTTCAACCACCCTGTTTGCCTCCGTTGCTGCCGACCTGAAGTTACCAGTCTGAAGGTACAGTCTTGCAAGAACGGCGCTGGCAGTCATCGAGGAGGCATAAACTCCGTTTTCGTCCGGAAGAAGATCCCGTGCAGCAGTCAGGTCTTCAATGGCCTGTGTATAGCATTCTTCAACAGTATTTCGAGCTACCGGCACTGCATCTGATACATCCTTCGTGGCTGTCAGCACCAGAGGGATGCCCGGCTGGCTGTTTGTCTGACCAGGTTCGTAGGGAAGCCCGAACAACCTCGTCATCTCGAAAATGGTCCATCCCCTCAGAAAAAGAGCCTCGCCTTTTACCAGGTCAGCGTCCTCATCGCCAAGCAGTGCGATAACCTCCTCCTGCAGAATCGTATTGCAGGTGTTAATGAGCCTGTAGGCTTCCGTCCATGTGAATTCAATATTTTGGTTGGTAGTTGTCGCTGCCTTGTTATAGAACTCACGGGGTTCCTCGTAGGTGCCCATGAATCTCATATCTCCGGTTGAGGCGTAAAGTTCACTGTACTCATTGAAGTACGATCCGAAGGTGCCGTAGCTGCTGACCTGAAGGTATGCTCCCACCAGCGCTGCCTTAATATTGCCAGGGGTGGTCAGTGCCACATCTGCGTCAATTGACTGTTTCGGTTCAATCTCAAGCTTTTCTGTACAGGAGAAGAGCATGGCAAATACCGGAACAATCAATATCCAGAACCTGTATTTGTTTATTTTGTTTTTCATGACTTGTGGTATTAAGCGTTAGAATGAGAGGTTTACACCAAGAGTATAGGTCCTTGCCTGCGGAGCAGTGTAGAAGTCATAGCCCTGTATTATGTTGGTATTCTGAGTGGAACGTCCAGTGCCGGTATAGTTAACCTCAGGATCCCATCCCTTGTATTTGGTCAGGGTGTACAGGTTCTGAACCCCAAGGTAGACTCTTACTGACGTCATCTTCAGACGCGTTGTGAGGGTCTTTGGCAGGGTATAGCCCAGGTTGACATTTCTGAACCTGATGTATGATCCGTCATAAAGGTACCTGCTTGATATCTTATTGCCATTACCCAGACCCAGTCTGGCCTGCGGGACATCAGTTATGTCACCCGGATTTTGCCATCTGTTCATCTGATCAACAGTCTGGTTGTCAAACCAGTCTGCATTGCAAGATTGGTAACCACCGCCCCCGTTGTATACCTCGTTACCGTACACAAAGCTGATCAGGACATTGAGGTCCAGGCCGGCATACTCGAAATAGTTGTTGAAACCGCCTGTGAATTCCGGGTTTGGTGAACCCACTATCTGCTTTTCGGCGAGGTTGTAATTGTTTGTTGTCTCATCGCTGTCAGCGCTTATATAGTAAAGTGCATCGCCGTTGTCCGGATCAACGCCAGCATATCTGATCAGATTGAACACACCTATAGGCTGTCCTTCAATCACATAATTAATTGAGTTGGGCGTGATAGCAGGGCCATCAATGTTGATAATCCTGTTATCGTTGAAGGCCATATTGAGGTCAGTGGTCCAGGTGAATTTCCCTGAGAGATTGTTCGAGTGAAGTGCAAATTCGATCCCATTGTTTTCAAGTTCACCCACGTTGCTCCAGACTCCCTCGAAGCCTGAGGTTGCGGGGAGTGTTCTATAGAGGAGCAGGTCGGTAGTCTTCTTCTGATACCAGTCGATTTCGCCGGTGACCCTGTTGTTGAAGAATCCAAAGTCAAGGCCCAGGTCCATCTGGGCTGTGTTTTCCCAGCCGAGTTCGCGGCTCTGGAGCTGGGTAGCTTCAAGGCCGGTCCGTCCGGCATAGTTGACACCGTCATAGAGTGCCAGGTGGGCATAGTCAGGAATTCCCGAGTTCCCCGTTATGCCGTAGCTGGCTCTTATTTTCAGGTAGCTGAGCACATCCTTGACACCTTCCATGAAGTCTTCCTGTGAAATAATCCAGCCTGCTGATCCTGCCGGGAAAAACCCGAAGCGGTTGTCAATGCCGAAGCGCGATGAGCCGTCAACACGGCCGCTGAGCGTGAAGAAGTACTTATCATTGATCTTGTAGTTTGCACGGGCGAAGTAGGAGAGATATGAGGTCGCTTCTTCCCAGCCACCGTAGGTGGTCACTTCCGCAGCGTTGTCAATGTTTGTGAAGTCGTCGGTTGGGAAGCCTTTCCCCTTGATGTTTGAACCGATGCTGCTTGACTGCTGGTATGACATCCCGCCTACGAGATTCAGGTGGTGTACTCCCAGGGTTTTGTTGTATGTAAAGTAATTCTCCCAGTTGTAGTTGATTACTCTTACGGAGCGGTTCTGAGCCTCTCCTGCAGGGCCTCCTGTAATGGTTTCCCTGCCCCAGAAGTTCTTTTCCCGAAGGTCGTATATGTCAGTTCCGAACTCGCTCCTGAAAGTAAGATCCCTGAGCAGCTCATATGATGCATATATGTTAGCCAATGACCTGAATGAGGTCTGATTGTTTTCTTCGTCCCTGAGTGAGATGAGGCCGTTGTAGTAAACAGTCTCAGTGTTAAGTTCGCCCGTTTCCGGGTCATAGACCGGGGTGAGGGGCGACTGGGCGACCAGTTGCAGAGGGGTGGCGAAGGCATTGTCATCCTGGACCCTCTCCATCTGGCTGCGGATGACGTTCATCTGCATTCCGAAGCTGAATTTATCAGTAGCTTTCTGGTCAAGGTTAAGCCTGGCGCTCATCTTATTCATGTTGTTTCCGCGGAGGATGCCCCTGGTGTCATCATAACTGAGACCGGCATAGTACCTGGTGGCTTCAGTACCGCCGGACCCGGATACATTGATCCTGTTCAGCGATCCCTTCTGGAATGCCTCCTTCTGCCAGTCGGTATTAAAACCGTCATCCCAGACGGGGCCTACAAATGTTTCCCAAACAATATCCTTGGTGAATCCCTCTTCCCCCCAGAGCCATCCGTTCTCATCCAGTGCGTTCTCAATCGATTCATCCATCAGCTCAAGGTACTGATCGGCATTGAGCCATTGAACCAGGCGACTGGGTTCACTGATGCCGGTTGTGTACTGGACGTCAAATTTTGTTGCCCCGGCTTTACCTCTCCTGGTCTGGATTATTACCACACCATTTGAAGCCCGTGAGCCGTAGATGGCAGCTGCAGAAGCGTCCTTCAGGATCTGTATCGACTCCACATCGGTCATGGCCAGGTCTGCCAGCGGGCTGGTAGGCTGGTTATCGTCGTTGGAGAGGTTTTCTGCAGTAATCGGCACACCGTCAACGACGTAGAGAGGCTGGTTGTTGGCTGAGACGGATGATGATCCGCGGATCCTCATCTTCACTGTCTCTCCGAGCTTGCCGCTGGCCTGTTCAATAAAGACGCCGGAGGTCTTGCCCTGGATTGCAGATTCAAAGCTGGCCGTCGGCATCTCAGCGATACCCTTTGTCTCAACCTTAGTGATGGAACCGGTCAGTTCTCTTTTAATGGCTGACCCGTAACCGACAACCACAACCTCGTCAAGGCCGACATCGTCAAATTCCAGTGCCACATCAATGACATTCTCAGTCCCGACAGTAATTTCCCGGGATTTCATCCCCACGAACCTGAAGACCAGAATATCTCCGGAATTTGCCTTTATGGCGTAATTCCCGTTCATGTCGGTAGCTGTGCCGACAGATGTTCCCCTGACAAGGACTGTTGCCCCGATAACGGGCAGTCCGTCAGACTTGTCAGTGATCGTTCCTGTAATGGTTTTCTCCTGCCCGAGGGCATTAAACACCATGCAACAGGAAATCACTACTGTCCAAAGTAATTTTCCCATGGCTAAAATTTTAGAGTTTTAGAATAAGTCCAATATAAAGACCGCCATGGGCATCTTTTGTCTCACCTTTTAGGGAAATATTTTTTGTTAATGATCATTAACAAACCCTTTCCTCGACTTAAATGGTGCAGATTATGAGGCAGATAAGCGAAAGAAACTAAAGTTTACATTTCCGTATTTCCGGTGGTCAGTCCGTAACGGGTGTCCCGAAAAATCGAGTGATTTCGGATGTTCGAGAATGAAAAGTGTAGAGTTATGCACGGCTCCCGAATCCATTACCATGTCAGGGATCGCGGTGAGCCATCTGAGATTGTAGGGTGGGTCAGCAAAGATGATATCAAACTGTTTGTGACAGATCTTCAGCCAGTCGCGTACGTCGAGGCGGTGAACCCGTGCATGTTCAGGGCCGAGGTCCTTCAGGGTCCTGCTGATGAATTCGCAACTGCGCCTGTCAGTTTCAACAACATCAATATCCAGGGTTCCCCTTGATGCAAATTCGAAGCTGATTGCTCCCGTTCCTCCGAAGAGGTCGAGCAGCGAAATTGCTGAAAAGTCATACCTGTTATTCAGGATATTCATCAGCCCTTCGCGGGCGAAGTCGGTTGTGGGTCTGGCGGTGAAGCCTGATGGCGGCTCAATCAGCCTCCCCCTGAATTTTCCGCCTATTATTCGCATGAAGCAGCAGTAAACAGGTTCAGCCAGCGGTGCAGGTGCACCTCATTCATGACATAGCTGAGACTCTGCCTGATAACGGGAGAGGCGAACCTGATACCGGTGGAGAAGTTCAGTAATGCTATGTGCGTCTCGCTATATGGCTCAACCAATCCGCTGATATGGATGGTTTCGTCATGACGTATGCCTTTCCTGTCAAGCACGCTGAAGAGGAAATAGGCCCCGTCCCGCGGCGATGATATGGCGAAGCTGTTGCAGAAGGTGAGATTCCGTTGTTCAGCTATCATAACCGTGACAAAACTCTTTTCGAGGTGGAGGTGTATATAACAGTCGTCCGAATTTCTGCATGCTGCTGATACGTGGGCGAGCAGCGTTTTCGTGTGATGCCACGGTGTCACGCCATGCCAGCGGGAAGGGATTATCCCGGATATTTCCTTTCCCGGTGAGAAGAGCACAACTGCATCCGGAAATGGAACATTGTTGGCTATGATCCCGTCTTCGGCGGATGCGCCGAAGTTGAACCGGAAATAATCATCACGGAGGCCGGGTTCATAAACCGGCGCCGGGATCATTGTAGAATTCAGCGATGGAATTAATATGCGGATTTTCCTGTACCGTCTCCTTAGAAAGTCATCAGAATCAAGTATCTCCGTGTAGGTCCGGGTGGTTCCTTCAGGTGCTCCTTCCAGGGGATAATGCCTCAGCATGACGTACTTGCCCCGAAGCAGGTCAAGCACGGCAAGGGAGACACCCTCTTCAGAAAGCTCAAGCGTAAGGTCGTAATTGTCTGTCGCGTTTATGTCGAGGGTCTCGTCAATGAGCTCCAGGGGATATATCTGCGACGCGGTCATCAATCCTCCCAGTTCCCGGCATTGTTATTGGGTACTTTTACATCACCCACCTTCATGCCCGGGAATCCCGTGATTTTCGTTCTCTGATCATTGTAGTTGACAACCAGTTGCCTCTCAAGGTCGCTGAGGAAAACATCATTGAGAACGTACGCCTCGAACACGTTGACCTGCACCATGGAGGTGGTCATCACTCTTCCGGCTGACATCTGAAATTCAGTTTTCTCCATGCCAGGGACATACCTTAGCTGGTCTACCGGATAGCCTTTGTCGAAAATAGAGTCACGGACAGGGATGTAACTGGTGTCACGGCTTATAAGACCTTTCCTGACGGCTTCTCTCTCGGTGGTGATACCGGAAGCAATCATCTCATCGGTCAGTGAACCTATCTTGAATACAAGAGGAAGAGAGTCAGTTTTGAGAAATGTAACCAGGGTGTCAAAACTGCCTGTATAATAGCCCTTTACTGATTTAAATGCCTCCTGGGCAGTCCTTATATCAATAAGTCTCTCCTTTATTGCATCTTCCCTGGATTCCCTTTCATTCTTGAAACGGATAGGTTCCATTATGCTTTCTACAAGGAAATAGGCCACCACGATAATGATGATTGTAAATACGATGTTGAGAGCCGTTTTCATGACTTTTATGATCGATTGTTGAATAACTTTGTGCAAATTTATAAAAAAGAGCAGACAGTTATCAGGTTTGTAGAAATAAAATGAGACAGGAGAACATATACAATCTTCTCACCAGGAATCTGGGTTACCTGCCCACGCAGGACCAGTCTGACTGCATGCGTCTGCTATCCGGATTCGTTGCCGACAACACCAATGATGTGATCTTCCTTATGACAGGATATGCCGGTACCGGGAAGACCAGCGTCATTGCATCACTGGTAGCCACGCTTAACACCCTCCGTCAGAAGTCTGTTCTTCTTGCCCCGACAGGCAGGGCTGCCAAGGTGCTGAGGTCTTACACGGGCACGGAGGCCTATACCGTTCACCGGAAGATCTACAGGCAGAAATCGGCTACTGACGGGGTAGGTAAATTTGTCCTTGACCGTAACCTTCACAAGGATACTTTTTTCATTGTTGACGAAGCCTCGATGATCCCTGATGAGTCATCAGAAGGCTCGATGTTTGGCAGTGGCCGGTTACTGGATGACCTGCTTGAGTATGTATATACAGGGACTGACTGCAAGCTGATCCTGGTGGGCGATGTTGCGCAGCTACCCCCGGTAGGTTCGGTTGTGAGCCCGGCACTGGATGAAAATGTACTTCGTGGCACCGGTTTCGCCCTGCAGTTGTTTGAGCTTCGCCAGGTGATAAGGCAGAGCGAAGGATCCGGGATACTGATGAATGCCACAGCCGTCCGGCAGCAGGTAAGTGACAGTGACCTGTCAGTGCCGGAGCTGGTTCTTCATGGGTACAGTGACATCGTGCGGCTGGGTGGAACCGAGCTTATTGACGCACTGACGGAAGCATACGACAGGTGTGGTACCGACGGTGCAATTGTGGTTGTCAACTCGAACAACCTGGCCAACAGGTATAACCAGGGCATCCGTAACAGGGTATTCTTCCGCGAGGAGGAGATAAGCACAGGAGATATAATTATGGTTGTAAAGAACAACTACTACTGGCTTAAGGAAGAAGAGAGCACCTCTTTCATCGCCAATGGCGATATCGCCGAGGTGAGGAGGATACGGAACTACGAGGAGATGTACGGAATGCGTTTTGCGGAGATGACGCTCTGGTTCCGGGATACTGAACTGGAAATTGATGCAAAGGTTATGCTTGACACTCTTATGATGAGCACCCCGTCGCTGTCACCGGAGAAATCTCGTGAACTGTATTTTGCTGTTCTGGCAGATCACCCGGGTATAAAATCAAAGAGGAAGCAGTATGAGACTGTAAGGGATGATCCCTATTACAATGCACTTCAGATTAAGTTTGCATATGCGGTAACCTGTCATAAGTCGCAGGGAGGTCAGTGGGAGAGGGTTTTCATTGATCAGGGGATGTTCAACCGGCAGGAACCGACAATAGATTACCTGCGATGGTTCTACACCGCCCTGACAAGAGCGATCGACAAGGTGTATCTGGTGAATTTTCCGGACAGTTATTTCAGGCAATAGCTCAAAGATAGTCGGCAGTCAGCAGTACCAGTCGGCAGTGCTAAAGAGATGGAGAAGATAGACAATTTGCAAAATTCTCTGTGTATATTTGTATAAGAGAATCAATTTTACTACCATGAAATCATACCGTAAGGAATTCTGGATCGAGACACTGCATCGCAGAGATTATCTTAATATTACCCGCCAGGTAGAAAAATGCCTGGAAGAGAGCGGCATCAGGGAAGGAATCATCCTGATTAATCCGATGCACATAACGGCGAGTGTTTTTATCAATGATGGCGACAGCGGGCTGCAAAGCGACTTCGAAGAATGGCTTGAAAAGCTCGCCCCGGAGAATCCGCACTCACAGTACAGGCACAACAGCTTCGAGGACAACGCCGATGCACATATGAAACGGCAGCTCATGGGACGTGAAGTGGTGGTAGCTGTTACCAACGGGCGGCTCGATTTCGGTCCATGGGAGCAGATCTTCTATGGAGAGTATGACGGAATGAGGAGGAAGCGCGTGCTGGTCAAGATAATTGGGGAATAGACAGAAGAAAGTCGGCAGTACCAGTCGGCAGTAAATCAATCAGTTTTTGACTGCTGATTGCTGACTACAGGTGCATGTCCTTAATGACAGCATCAATACGACCATCAAGTTCCTTCCACAGGCTCTCAAACTGAGAGGTCTCCTTCATGGTAGTACTGGTGCTGAAGTAGAACTTTATTTTTGGCTCGGTTCCGGAGGGGCGTACAGAAATCTTCGTTCCGTTTGCAAGGAAGAACTGGAGGACGTTTGACTTTTCAAAGTCAAGCGCTGTCCTTGTGCCGGTGGCCGGGTCGGTTGAGACCTGCAACTGGTAATCATTAATCCTTACCACCCTGCTCCCGGCGATTGACGCCGGCGGACTGGTACGGTACCCTTCCATCATGCTCTTTATCTCGGCAGCTCCCTCGGCTCCCTTCCTGACCACGTTGACCAGCTTCTCCCTGAAAAGACCGTATTCAGCGTAGATGTCGAGCAGCAGTTTCCAGATCGATTTGCCATGATCGGCAGCCCACGCGGCTGCCTCTGCGACGAGGGCGCATGATGCAACACCGTCCTTGTCCCTGACATAATCACCCGGCAGGTAGCCGAAACTCTCTTCGCCTCCGCCGATATACTTTTCCTTTCCTTCAAGGTCACGCATGAGCGCAGCAAAGAACTTGAACCCGGTGAGCACATTGTGACACTTCACACCGTTCTTTTCAGCTATCAGGTCAAGCAGGTCGGACGTTACTATGGTACTGATAATGTATTCATTGCCTTTCAGATCACCTTTCTGTTTCTTCTGCGAGATGATGTACCATGTCAGCAGGGCGCCTGTCTGGTTGCCGTTCAGGAGCACGAACTCGCCGGAAGGTTTTCTCACTGCTATTCCCAAGCGGTCGGCATCAGGGTCCGTGGCCATTACCAGGTCGGCATTTTTCTCACGCGCCAGGTTGAGGGCCATCGCCAGTGCATCAGGCTCCTCCGGGTTAGGAGAACGCAGGGTAGGGAAGTTGCCGTCGGTGATGCTCTGCTCTTCAACTGAATAGACATTTCTGAAACCATACATTCTCAGCACCTGCGGGACCATCCTGTACCCTGTGCCGTGAAGGGGAGTATAGACGATTCCCATGTCAGCGTTTCTCCGGATTATTTCCGGATTGAGGCTCAGCTTCAGCACTTCATCCAGGTACTTTTTGTCTGTCTCTTCGCCAAGC
>Ga0116141_10000072_pt1 | contig 62711 bp, 50 predicted proteins | sample AD_UKC097_MetaG_FD_89744 | JGI IMG/M metagenome (GOLD analysis project Ga0116141, IMG submission 89744) | Active sludge microbial communities of municipal wastewater-treating anaerobic digesters from USA - AD_UKC097_MetaG | ecosystem: Engineered > Bioreactor > Anaerobic > Digestate | place: USA...
GATTAAACAGGGCCACTCGTCCGCATTTTCGTTACACCTGATAGCGGAGGCGATCGAAGAAGAACCGCGGTTTCTGGTGACGGCACTGGGACACCTGATGCACAACTCGGTCTCGGACCCACTCTGTGAACAGTTCTGGACCCCGACCCTGATGGCCTCGGCCCCCCTCGGCATGGTCTATCTGCTGGAAGGTTATGGGGATCCCAGGGGTATGTCCGAGGGTATAACCGAAGTCCTCGGCGACCTGCTGGTCGGTGACTGGGACGCCTTGATCGACGTGGCCTTCGACGTCTTTCTGGACGACGACGACGCCGAGGCCAGGGGACACGAGATGATCGTCTGGTACGTGGAACACATGAACGATTACTACGGGACCGCAACGGATCCCGAGATGGTCTGGCAAAGCCTGCAGGACAAGGTCGCCGACTACTCGATGTACATCTCCGGCCTCGACCGCACGATGGCCAAGGAAATGCTTCACGAAATGAAGGGCGACACGCCGGCCGAAGCCATCAGCCTGTTCACCGGAGATCTAATCTCCAAACTGGCTGGCGACGCCGCAAAACGCTGCGAGGACTTCGATACGAACATCGCGACCGTGATGAAGTCCGCCCTTGTTGAACAGTGGTTCTGGGATGTCTACGCCGACACCCTGCTCTCCGGGTTGTCCTCGTTCTGGTACCTGGATCGGGTCGCCCCGTTCGCCGGAACGATGCTGGCCGACGATGTTTCCGCAGCCGTGCTTGGCTGGCCCACATGGGGAGCCAACCCGATGATCGCCGGCAACGTCATGTCCGCGATGCAGTTTCACGACGACATCTATGACGTGGTTCCCGGTTTGATCGTGGACGAAGTCGTCTGGATGGACGCCTCCGGGAACGCCATCTCGCAGTTCACGAACGAGATGATGTCGCAGACCCTCAAGGTTCGTGTCACGTACTACACCGCCCTGGACTTCTCGGGCGAGATCCGTCTGGTCGTCAAAACCGACTTGCCGGGCCTGGACCAGTCGGGGGACGCCGTGGTCGGGCAGCACGCCGAGACCGTGACACTCGATCCGCGCGGGTACGTGCTTGGGACGCGCAGCACCATCGAAGCCGAATTCCAGTCTGTCCTGACTCACATCGACGGTTTCTATCTGGAACTGTACGCGCGCGACAACGAAGGTCCGTGGTTCACGACAAATTGGGACGCCATGATGGCCGGCGGACGGATTCCGGTCTACCAGAAGATCTACCGCGACAATTTCGCCACTTACGGCAAGTGGCCTCCGTCACTGCCGGTTTCGGCCGATCTTGCCCCCGGGGACTGCGAAGTCTTCGTGCTGGCGCGAACCTTCGGCGACGGTGGTCCAATTGCGGCCGCGACGGTAAGTCTGATTTCTCAGACCGGGATCGAGCCTACTCTGGAACCGCGTACCCTGCCCACCTCCCAAAACGGGCTGGCCGTCTTCGAGCATATGTCTTCCGGATCCTACAGCATCGTGGGCGTGCCCCCGGCAGGCTACGTCAACCCGACGACGGACACCACAATCGTCGAATGCGACCCGGCGGCGGCGGGACAGGTCTGGGTGGACCAGGAATTCCACACGATTCCCAAGGCATGGGTCGAAGGCGGGGTCAGCGGACGCAACGACTGCATCGTGTTCCAGACGAACTCGATCGATTTCTGGGGACGCGCCGAGAAATTCCAGGTGACCGTCACGGACGCGAATGACGACCAGGTCGTGCTGCTTCCAATGGTTGAAAAGAATCCACGCCCGAAGATCGAGGCGTGTTTCCCGACTCCGGTTGAAAACGGCACCAACGTTGTCATCCATCTGCTCCCCCGTTACATCAACGACCTTGGAATGGGTGTCGAGGGTGTCAGCACGCCGATTCTGATCGACTCCACCCTGCCGGTGATTGACGCTATCGAACTGCTCGAACTGGACGATGAATGTGCCGGCGATTCAGTTGTGCACCCGTTCAAGGCCGTTCTTTCGGTCACATCGCAGTCAAGCGGCGTGAAGGAAGTCGCGTACAGCAGCGACGGCACAAACTGGCAGGCCATCGAGTTCGAAAGCGTCACCGTCGAGGGCGGTGTCTTTGACCTCACAACCAGTTTTTCGCCCGAAATGACCGCCGATATGGTCGTCGGGCAGGATGTCTGGTTCCGCATCCGGAACACACTCGGGATCGACAGCGAGGCGGTCGCGGCCAGGATCCCCCAGGAACTCGCCTGTGCGACCGTCCCGGTCGAAACCGATCCGACGGACGTGATCGTGACGCCGGATGAAGGCCTGCGCGATGACGTTCTCGAATCCGATGTCCCGACGGCCGACACTGTCATGACCGACGACGGCAACCCGCTTCCCGACCAGGATGTCGACGAAGGCGGCGGGTGTTCGGCCGGTGGAAACGGCGCCGGATCCTCCTGGATCGTCCTGCTGTGCCTTGCCATGGCCGGGATGTTGATGTACAGAAGGCGCGGCAACCACGCCGGTCGGGGTTTCTGACCATTTCCGTTCGCCTGCCACACTGGAGGTTCCCCTGAGACACTCAATCCGACTCTTGCTGTTGGTTGCATTGGCCGCGCAGGCCTGTGGCAACCAGTCTCCCGACCCCGACACCGACACCATCGATGTGGTCACGGACGCAGAATCGTTGGATGGAACATTTACCGACATGAGCACGGGCCGGGATACATCCAGTCACCCGGACGCGCCGATGACGGAAGTGAATCCGGAAGACGGACAAACCAGCTTCGACACGATCGACACGGATCTGCCGGTTTCAACCGACATTCCGGACGCCTCGGAACTGCCGCCTGAAACCGATTCCACACAGGACTCGATACAGGACACCACGGCCGCGGATGTCGGACCAGCCGACACGTACGTCGAACCGGGAATACCCGAGCACGGCGAACTCGAAGGCACCGGTTTCTTCCGGGTTCAGGCACACGACGGACGGTGGTGGTTCGTGACGCCCGAAGGCGCACCCTTCTACTCGGTTGGAATCAACGCGTGCACTCCGAACGGTTCGGTGGACGCCACGACGGGCGCCAATCGCTACAACGACGCGGTCAAGGCCCGTTACGCGGATTACGACGAATGGGCCGAAGCAACGACGGGACGACTGTCCTCCTGGGGATTCAACACGGTCGGCGCCTGGTCCGACTGGTCGCGTCTTGGCAAGACGATGCCGTACACGATCATCCTGAACATATCCGGGGTCGACTGGCAGGTCGGCGACATACCCGACTACTTCTCGGACGAATTCGCGGCCCGCTGCGAGCAGGTCGCGACCCAGACGGTCGCGCCACGCCGGGACGATCCGATGCTGATCGGATGGTTCCTCGACAACGAGTTGCGCTGGGGCTGGGACTGGCGCTCGCCCAAGACGCTGCTGGCCGACTACCTGGCCATGCCCGAAACAACCCCCGGCAGGAAGGTCGCCGAGTCATACCGCGGAGATCCCGAGGGTTTCCTGAAGGCGGTCGCGTCCCGGTATTTCTTCATCACCACCACCGCGGTTCGCAAGGCCGACCCGAATCACCTGATCCTGGGAATCCGTTCCATCAGCGTGATGACCCATCCACAGGTGCCGCAGGCGGCCGGCCCGTGGGTGGATGTCTACTCCGTCAACAACTACGAATTCGTCCCCGAGCTGTACGCCAGCATCGACGCGGCAGAACAGGACTTCCTGGATGAATCGAACTGGCTGGTCGAGTATTACAAAATCACGGGGCGGCCAATCCTGATCACCGAATACTCGATGCGTTCCGCCGAAGCGGACGTGCCCAGCACGTGGCCGATCTTCTACCCGACCTATCCGACCCAGGCCGACCGCGCCGCCGCCTGGGAGGCTTACACGCGTCAGTGTTTCGCCAAGCCCTACATCATCGGCCAGCACTGGTTCCAGTGGACCGATGAACCTGCTGGCGGCAGATTTGACGGCGAAAACTCCAATTTCGGACTGGTGGATGGGGACGACAACCCGTACGAGGTCCTGACCAGCACAATGGCTCGGGTCCACGCGGAAGCGCCGGTCAGGGTACCAAGATGAAACGCATCTGTGTCTTCTGTGGCTCCGCTCCCGGGAACGACCCGGAGTTTGTCGCGGCGGCTTCCGATCTCGGACAGATCCTTGCGCAACGCGGAATCGAGGTGATCTACGGTGGTGGCCGTGTCGGCATGATGGGCGCCCTGGCGGATTCGGCGCTTGCGGCAGGCGGCCGTGTTCACGGCGTGATTCCGCGGGCCATGGTCAGACTGGAACTGGCGCATGACGCTCTCACCGAGTTGCATGTGGTCGAAACCATGTATGAGCGAAAGGCGTTGATGGCCGAAATGGCCGATGCGTTTGTAGCCATGCCGGGAGGTTTCGGCACGCTCGACGAGCTCTTCGAGGCACTTACCTGGTCGCAGTTGGGAATCCATGACAAGCCTTGCGGCCTTCTGAACACCAGAGGCTATTTCGATTCGCTTCTGGATTTCCTGGATCGGGCGGTCAACCAGGGTTTCATCCCGGCCGGACACCGCAGTCTGCTGTTTGATGACAGCACCGCGACTGTCCTGGTTGACAACATCGAAGCCATGACGCATTGGTAAGGGCATGGCCGAATACAAACTTGAAGAAAAGCTGGTGATCGCCGTCGCATCCAGCGCCTTGTTCGATCTGTCCGAGCCGGACCTGGTCTTCCGCACGCGTGGTGTCGAGGAATACCGTGCCTGGCAGCAGGAAAGACAGGACGTTCCCCTCGCTCCCGGCGTTGCATTCCCGTTCGTCAGGCGGGTGCTCGGCCTGAACCGTCATCTTGATGGACATCCGGTCGAAGTAATCCTGCTGTCCAGAAACGACGCGGACACCGGCCTGCGGGTGTTTTCTTCCATGCGCTCGCATGGCCTGGACATCACCCGGGCGGCATTCCTTTCAGGTGAAACACCGTTTTCCTACATCCCGGCATTCGAGGCATCCCTGTTTCTTTCGGCAAACGGCGAGGACGTGGCCGCGGCCATCAACGCCGGATTCCCGGCCGGGCTCGTTCTGAAATCCGCCACGGATGACGAACCGGACGACCAGTCGCTGCGTGTTGCCTTCGACTTCGACGGGGTGCTGGCCGACGACGAGTCCGAACGGGTCTTTCGCGAAAAGGGCGTGGACGAGTATCGTCGTGTCGAGACATCTCGAGCGCGCGAACCGCACGGTCCAGGCCTGTTGATGAACCTTCTTCGTAAACTGTCCTGGCTGCAGCGTCTGGAGCTCGAACGACAGGCCGCCAACCCTGACTTCAAGCGCAGCCTGCGAATCGCTATTATCACGGCAAGAAACTCGCCCGCGCACGAAAGGGCCGTGACTACGCTGAAGGCCGCCGACGTACACCCTGACGAGGTCTTCTTCCTGGGCGGCATCGACAAATCCCGTATTCTGAAGGTGTTCAAGCCTCACATCTTCTTCGACGACCAGATGGTTCACCTTGAGGACGCGTCCAGATTCGTCCCCTCGGTACACGTTCCGTTCGGCGTTGGAGGATTGACGCCCAGATGACGCCGCAGCGGGATGCCACCAGAGTCTTTTCGGGGTGGAGGCGCATCCTCCTGATCGCCGCAGGCTCGATCAGCCTGGCGCTGGGCGTGATCGGCATGGCACTGCCGGTGATGCCGACCACGCCGTTCCTGCTGCTGGCGGCAGCATGCTATCTACGCAGTTCCCGCAGACTGTACGACTGGATGCACAGCAACCGGCTGTTCGGATTCTACATGCGCCAGTACAGCAGTGGAGAGGGCGTGCCGCTGGCCGTCAAGCTCTTCACCATCATCTCGCTGTGGACCGCGATGCTTCTTTCCGGATTTCTGTTCGTGCCAGGCAGACTCTGGTGGGTCCGCGTCATCCTGTTCACCATCGGCGCGCTCGTCACGGTCCACGTCCTTCGCCAGAAAACGGCGCCCGGACGCAAGCGCTGACTCCACGTATCGTGAACGACACCGATTGATCAATCCAATTCGGAATGCTATCTTCGCGAGACTCTCATAACTTGGTGTCCTCATGGAAGAAGCGTTGGCGGGACTGGCTGGACTGGGAATCATCGGTGGCGTGCTGGGTCTGATAATCGGCGCGCTTTGGCTTTTCTTCATTCTGTACCCGATCATCGGGATTGGCCGAATCTGGCACTACAACAAGCTGCAGTACGAACTGATGCTGGAAATGAACCGCAAGCTTACCCAGTCTCAAGGAACTTTCCCGAACAACAACTGATCCACGGTTGACGACGCGCACCGACCAGCGCAAACGCGCGCCAGATCCTGTCCTGAACCGAATCGACTTGATTCCGAGGTCACCCGCTCCTATCCTACGCGCGTTCCTCATCCGTTGATCAGAGGCGAAGATTGAGAACAGTCAAATTCGAATTTCGAACCATCGTCGGACTGCTGGTCGTTCCTGTCGTCATCAGTGCCTTTGCTGCATCGCGGGCTGCAACGGCGCTTGAACAACCGCTCGCAACCGAAATTGCCAGCGCCTTCGCGGCTGTTCCAAACGACCCGCCGCCTCCGGAACTCGTACGCGGACTGCACTATGTCGTCTCCAACGAAGTCTGGGTCCATCTCTGGAAGGAAGTTGTAACGAACCGGGGTGGCATCCAGATAGGAGTCGGAACCGATCAGAACTACCTGCTGGCCGGGTGGTCCCGTCCCGAGGTTTTGATTCTGACGGACTTCGATCAGTGGGTCGTGGATGTTCACGCGATGTACCGCCTGGCTTTTCTGAACGCCCCGACTCCCGCGGCCTTTGTCGACATGTGGTCCGCGGAAGGCGCCGAACGATTCGGTGAACTGATCGAGAAAGGTATCGAAGACCCGAAGACCAGGGCAAGGGTTCTGAAGGTCTTCGGCAAGGTTCGCAAGACTATCAGCGGCCGGCTGCGGGTTGAACGGCGGCGCCACAAGGAAAACGGTGTTGCCAGTTTCCTGAACGACCAGGCCCAGTATGATTTCATCGTGGGATTGTTCCGAAACAACCGTGTGTTCGCGTTCCGTGGCGACCTGACGGCCTCGTCCACGCTGAGGACCATCGGTGAGGTGGCCACCAGACACGGTCTGATCGTCCGGGTGCTGTACCTTTCCAACGCCGAGAGATATTTCGAGTACGGCGACGATTTCCGCAAGAACATGACCGGCCTTCCCTGCGACGAAAGATCGATCGTGCTGCGAACGGTCGGATACGACGACGACACAAAGGGCGATCCGTACCTGTACATCTACCAGGATCTGTCGAATTTCACCAAATGGCTTGAACGTCGGTCGGTCACGGATTTCAAGCCGATCGTCAGAAGACGCGAGCTGGTCAAGGAACCGGCCCTGTTCCAGATCCGCAAGCTGCCGCCCACGCGCCGCAAGTAAAGTGGCACCAGGGCCCACGAGGCCCGGAATGCGATCAAAAGACTGTATGCGTGGTGCCGGAGGTGGGAATCGAACCCACACGACCGCAAGGGTCACCGGATTTTGAGTCCGGCGCGTCTGCCTATTTCACCACTCCGGCAAAATGCAGCGAAAGGTTACACGCACCAACGTTCCCGGTCAAGGCTGACCGGATTCGCGGACTGACGGGAGATGCCGCATGCGAAACGGAACTTGGCTTGTACGCCTCCATCGAATAACCTCGTGCCTGGACGGTCACGTCCATGGAGGTGTTGATGCCAGTAAATCCCAAACCGATTGGAGTCACGCGCTGGCTGGTTTTTGCCGGCCTCTGGATTGCGACCCTGTTTGCGCTGGCGCCACTGGATCTGCCGCTTTCGACAAGCGTCAACACCCCTGACTCGCCCTGGGCGAACTGGATAGCCGGCTACGGCACGCTGCCCAGCACGATCCTGTACATCGTCGCGGCACTTCTGGTCGCGGCCTCGGCGCCGCGCCGCTCGCCATTGCGCAACGCACCGGTTGTCGGTCAGGCGTCCATTACCCTGCTTCTGGCGGGACTTCTTCAACCCTTCGCCATCACCGGAGTGATGAAGGCGGCATTCGGCCGTCCCCGGTTCTTCCAACTCGAGGGACGAACAGAACTGTACTCACACTTCTACCAGTTCAACGACGTGCTGCAGGGCACCTCGTTCCCCTCGGGCCACGTGGCGACCGCGGTGGTTGGATTTCCGGTGGCGTGGGTGCTGTGGCGTCTCGGACATCGTAAATTATCGATCGCTGTGGCGGCAGTCACGGCAACGTGGGGCATCATCACCGCCGCGGGAAGGATTGTCGCCGGAGCGCATTTCCTGACCGACACCTTCTTCTCATTCGGACTGGCGTTGGCCCTCTGTCCGCTTGTCGGCCAGGCTGCCTTGAGCCTGCACCGCGTTCTGTTCAGAAAACCTGACGTGGTTGACGGACACTGAAAGCAACTTGATCATCGAAGGGCCGGTTCACTCGGCCTTCTTGCGGAAAGTCCAGATATTGTTTACGAAATAGTTGATCGCGAGCCCCGCCAGGATACCGGCGGACGGTGCAAGGACATGGTAGACCTGGTAGTCGCCCCAGATCTGCAAGGTGAACAGATCGACCTTTCGCATCTGAGGGGAAAGCAGGGAAGAGACTATCAGCTGAACGCTGGCCGCAACCGAGGAAACCAGGTAGAACTTGGCCAGCCTGGGAACGAATCCGCCGCCCGGGTTGGACTTGACGCGATCACCCCACGTCCAGTAGTTGTGCAGCAGGAAATTCGTGAAGATCGAAACCACGATTCCGATCAGATACACGACGATGTCGCGCACGCCGTCGTTCGTCAGCTCTGGAAAACTGAACACGCCGGCCAGCCAGTTTCTGATACCGGCAAAACGCCAGACCGGAAGCGCGGCAGTAGCCAGGAGAACCGTCAACAGATTGACCGGAACGCCGGAACCCCCAACGACCAGAAACTTCACGAGACGCCTCTGTTCCGGCGTCGTCCTGCTCCTGATCCAGCCCATCAGCCTGGTTGCCAATTCCGCACCGCCTTGTTTCAGAGCCTGTTTCCGCCATCGAAAAGATGAATACGGGACGCCACCTCTTCGGGCAGCGCGCCCCTGACAATTTCCGAGATATCCTCAGCCCTGTAAAACTGGCTGAAATGATACAGCACTATAGCACGGCTTTTAATCGCCCCGATCAGATCGATCAGATTATCGAGATGCGTGTGGGCCCCTTTGTCCGCCGCCTCCGTGGTGCGTCCGGCCCCGAGAAAGGTACACTCCATGAACAGTACACGCGCGCGCAGCACCGCCTGGTCGGCCATCGATATCCATTGATGGGAGGTATCCCCCGTGACCGCAACGAGCCCGATGTCCTCCCGTACCGTCAGCGCATGACCCTGCTCGCGAAGCTGTGCAAGCGTGGCGCCAGGCAGTCCGTGGTACTCCGGTTTCAGGTGATCCACTCGCCTGCTGATCAGATACCCATTTGATTCCACGCGGTGATCGACCTTGAAGGTTGTCAGAATCGTGTCCCTGCCCAGGAGCATCTCGTCACCCGGTCCGGGGGCGGCCACAACCTGCGCCATGAACGGCCTGCCCTGGAGCGAACCGAGCGCGTCGATGAATGCCCTGACGCCGTCCACGGAGTCCGGAGGCGCGATTATCAAAGGGTCCGACATGCCGTAAAGACGTCTGACGCCGAGATACATCGGCAGACCGCTGATGTGGTCCGCATGCCCGTGCGTCAATGCGACGATCGAGGTACGCAACGCCGCCGGGGTGCACTCACCCATGTCGACCGTGATGTCCATCTCGGGAAAGGAGACGGTCGTCGCGATGCCCGCGAGTGATCGGCCCGAAACAAGAATCCCTTCAATCCTGCCTTCCAGAAGTGCGCCCCCGAAGAATCCGGCCCTATAATACCGAAGTTGGGAGCGATGATGACATACGAAGACCTGCACAAGCTGGCCGAGCAGTTCGAAATCTGCGAGCTGGCCGCCGTGGCCGCCGGCCCGACACCAGTAAACCGGGACGATTTCAGAGCGGCGGTGGCCTCGGCTCCCTATGACCTCGGATACCTGCGGCGGACTCTTGAAAAGCGCCTCGACCCCGGGCTGGTGATGCCGGGGGTCAAGACCGTGATATCGGGTCTGGTCAGCTACGACGTCGCGCCCGACAGACCCAGTCCATTGCCCGATGGCACCGCGTGGATCAGCCGGTACGCCATGGGGAAGGACTATCACGATATCGTTGGAGAGCGGTTCGCGGCACTGGCGCGTGAGATCGGGAGGCGTTTCGGTTGTCGCGCGATGTCGTGGGTTGACACCGGTCCACTCGCTGAAAAGCAATGGGCCGTGGCGGCAGGACTCGGCTTCCAGGGAAAAAACACGCTACTGGTGTCGCCGCGCCTGGGCAGTTTCGTCTTCATCGGCATCATCCTGACCGACGCTGTCTACACCGGCGCCGCCCCTGCCCCGGTGCCGACAGGATGCAACGGTTGCGGCGCCTGCGTTGCCGTCTGCCCGACCAGCGCGCTGGACGCCGATGGACATCTGGATCGGGCCAGGTGCCTGGCGCATCTGACCGTCAATTCAAAAACCGAACTGCCGGTCGATGTCGATCAGGCCGGCAACCTTTACGGGTGCGACCTGTGTCAGGACGTGTGCCCGTTTAACCGCGGCCCCGACAGATCGAGTGCGATCGAAAGCGACGTGTCACGTGTCGATGTCCGTCCGTCTTCACCTTTCCGTCCGCTTCCGGGACTGTTTTGTCCGTCCCTGGACGAAATCCTGAACATGGATCGGGAAGCGTTCAGCCGGGTGTTTTCAGGTACCCCCGTGCTCAGGCGCGGACTTGAGGGTGTTCAAAGATCCGCCAGGCGTCTATCCGGACGCAACTGACCGCCCACCCCGACCGTTTTCAACAGCTTTCCGACACCTTGTCGACACCCGATTGATGCACCCGGCCCCATGTATTCGACACAACGGACCGTGATTATGAACACCCGGACGCCGCCGTAGAACCAATGCAAACCCAGACACTTACACTGACGAGCCGACATGTTGTGCAAAATCTTTCCCACACGCGGCCGACGGCTTCCCGGCCTGTACGTCCAAACCTGGCCACCGGACCAGAATTGTTCAGCCAGCGCGGGTTTTTGAACACCCAACCCTTGCCCGGGCGACAAAACATCTACAGGATTTCGACAGCATGTCCTAGAATTCGCCAGATCCCGTCAGTCTGGCAGTTGCCCGGGGAGCGATATGAAAAAGGCCATCGTTTTTGCACAGGCAGTCTTCGTCGCGGCGTTTGTGGCATGCGGCGGAGATGGCGAGCCGGATCCGTATCCGATGGACGACGAGATCAGGCTCAACCAGATCCAGGTCAAGGGCACGCACAACAGCTACAAGGTGGCGACCGACTATTGTGCCCCGGAGTGGTGCCTGACAATGCCGCCCCTGTACGAACAGCTCGATCTTCACGGGGCCAGAACGGTGGAACTCGACGTTCACTACAATGCAGACGGCACCCTGGACGTCTACCATCTGGCGGTGTTCGATTCGCTCTCCACATGCGGCAAATTCACGGAATGCCTGGGCCAGGTCAAGACGTGGTCCGATGACAATCCCGGTCACCTGCCGATCATGGTGATGGTCGAACCGAAGGACGAGTACGACGATGAGGCGCTTAAGTTCAAGAACAGGCTTAACGTCATCGACGACGAAATCCTGTCAGTATTCGACCGCTCCGAAATAGTCACTCCCGATGATGTCCGCGGCGACCATGCGACCCTGCGGGAGGCCATCGAGACCGAAGGCTGGCCGACTCTGCGGAAATGCCGGGACAAAGTGATGTTCATGATGCTCGACAGCGGAGACCACAGAACAGCCTATCTGGCTCTGCACCCGAATCTCGAGGGGGCCACGATATTCACTCGCAACGGTGAAGGGGAGCCGTGGTCATCGATTCTCGAGATGTCAGAGGCAACCACGCCCGAAAGGGAAGCGGCCCTGCTGGCGGCAGTACAGGCGAATTACCTGGTACGCACGACTATCGACGAGCCCAGGACGACCGTGGCGGTTTTCGAGCCGATCGCCGAGGCAACGCTTCGGACAGGCACGCAGATCATCAACACCGACCACCCGACGGAGACTACCGTTCCCGAACAGGAAGGCGGTCCCTTCCGTTTCGACATCCCTGAAGGCAACCCCGCCCGATGCAATCCGATCAACGCGCCCGAGGGATGCACCCCGGAAATTCTGGAAAACCTTTGATATAACCCGGTTTCGCGTTGTCCAACGGCGTCACGTGCCTTCGAGGAAGGGCGAATGTAATTCGCCCCTACGCGGAGGCGGTTCGCCCCTGCGCGGAGGCGGTTCGCCGTCCGGAAACATATTCGCCGCGGGGCAAAAAAAAGGCGCCGTGCCGAAGCACGACGCCTTTTAATAGACGTGAAGACAGGTCTGGTGGCTGTTGCCCTCTCCAGAGCCTGATATATCAAGCTGCCATCCCGGCATCGCTGCCGTATGGCCTCCTCTCTTACGGTTTACGTGTCTCTCGAAGACTCCCCTCCGGCCTGGCGTCGTTCTGGTTCGACGCTCCCGTCTTGCGGTTCGTCCGCTTCACGGTGTGTAACCGGAGGGCGCGCACCCTTTTTACGAGGTTCGCGAGACCTTCCTCAGACTTCGTCCCGTTTCAGAGTCTGACCTGACATACCCGCATCACCAAACGATGATGCCCGCTCTCATGAGGTTTCCTGCCCCTTCGACGCAATCCTGCCGCTCGAGCAACCGCCCGCGGGCCATCCAGACCCGCGTCATGTTTCGTCCTTCCGCTTACCATGCGGTTCGACGCCTTGCTCCCGAAACGACATCCCCGATGTATTTCAATCGGACGCGTCCCTGGGGTTCAGTTCCCTTCAGAGCTTGCCCAATCGGAAATCACCACCGCCTTTCGACGACGGTATCCCCTCTTACGATTGGCGAACCGTTTCATCGCGCGCCTTCACGGAACCGACGGTTTTACCCGCCTGCCTTGAAAGCAGCCCCGTCTCGCCGGACGCCGACCTGTCCCCGCCACTTTCGCGGCTGGCCTCAGTCGGTACACCCCCCGGCGCCACACCTTTCGGCAGCGGCCCCTTCGGGTTCCGGGTCATTGACAGGGTACGTGCGAATCACGCGCGTGATCCCGAAGGTCCACGCGGCCTCGCTTCAGGGGTTTGAGCCTTCCGATGGTTAGGAACGCGGCGTGAGGTTTCCCTTCGTTTCGAATTCCCGGCTCTCCTGGGTTTTCCCTCCCTGAGGCCTTCCCCTTCCCCGGTCTCGACCTTGCGGTCTCCTCTCGGGTACTTCGAGGAAGGTTCCCGGTCTGGGTACCTTTCCCTGTACTTCAGAGTTTCAAAGAACCAGGGGTGTTGGCTTGTCTCTTCCGAGACTGCCGGCCTCTACGAGGTTTTCGTCCTCGTTCCAACGTCGCCCTTCCGGTTCCCTTTCCGGTTCACCTTTCGGTTCCCCTTCCAGTTTCCCTTCCGGAATCGCCGATGGATGTCGGACCAGCCGCCCGACCCCGTCGTCACGTCCATTTCGCAATATAAGACGGCCTCTCCGACGTGTCAACAGGCATGTCGAAAGGAATATCTAACAAACCGTATTTATTGAACAAACAATTGAGGACAAATGAGACCCGGATATTTTTGACACAAGTTTTGAACAGGCTTCACGGTCTGTGTTGGCGCGTAAAATCCGCCATCAGGATCGTTATCCGCCAGACCTGTCGCGGCACAGAGAATTTCGACAGTCGTGATACCCAGCAATGGCAATGATTTCCCGACGGCCGAACGATCAATACCGGACCGCCGGACTCCACGATTGGCAGAAGAAATTTACAATTTTCTTCAAATATTTTTTCGAAATCGACGATTGCCTTGATTTTAGTGGCCGATCAGACTTCGAACGACCAACATCAGTTTCCTGACGCTGTACGGAGACATCAGAAGCCGACCATTGACGTAACGCAGATACTCTTCCTCAAGAACGGGCGACGCCGGCTCGGCGCAGAAAACCACGGGAACCTCAAGGTGATCCAGCCTGTATCGATCGCAGATGTCACGGCCGCCCATGCCGGTCATCACGACGTCCACCACCATCAGCTTGACGCCGCCCTGCTCGTCGGCCTGCCACAGACGTTCCAGGGCCTCCGGACCACTGGTCGCGGTGATCACGTTGAAACCGGCCCTGGTAAGCGCATCGGATTCCCTGGCCACGACCGCGGGGTCACGATGGGCGACAAGCACGGACAATGGCGTGGCCGGCACGACTCCGGACAGCATCTGCACGCTGTCTGAGGTCTCAACGCTACCAGCCGCCAGCGGCAGGAACACCTTGAACTCGGTCCCGTGGCCCATCTCGCTCTGAACCTGGATGAATCCACCCAGACTCTCGACGATGCCATAGACCGTCGAAAGGCCCAGTCCGGTCCCCTTTCCGAACTCCTTCGTTGAAAAGAACGGCTCCCACATGTGTTCAAGAACGTCCCCGGGCATGCCGATTCCGCTGTCCCGAACCGATATCAGTGCAAATCTGCCAGCCTGAGCACGTGGATGGCCAGCCATCATCGACTGGTCAAGCTGGACCGACGATGTCGCGATGGTCAGCGACCCTCCGTACGGCATTGCATCCACCGCGTTCACGGTCAGATTCATGAACACCTGTTCAAGACGACTTTTCTCGGCATTGACCAGCAGCTTCACACCGGAGGATCTGATCGAGACCGCGATATCGGCGCCTATCAGACGCTGAAGCATCTTCAGCAGTCCGGAAATGACGGTATCCATGTCAAGCTGCTCGCGCGCCGAGCTGTCCTGCCTGCTGAAAGTCAGAAGCTGACGAATCAGGGAACGGGCCCTCTCACCCGCTTCGAGGATCTGCTCAACCTCGTCGATATGAGTTCCGCTCTGACCGTCGGCCAGCTTCAGGGAATCGGCCGCGCCGATGATCACCTGAAGGATGTTGTTAAAGTCGTGCGCGATACCGCCGGCAAGTCGTCCCAACGCCTCGAGACTGCGGCTCTGATGAACGAGACGCTCAATCTGCTGCTGCTGAGTGACGTCTTCAACGATGCCGATCAGCAGCTTGACCGTTCGATCAGAATCGATGACGGGCACCTTGCGCAACCTGATGTTGCGGCCGGCCTCCTCGCCAAGCCACGAATTCTCGATCACCACGGAGACTCCCTGACTGACAACCTCCTCGTCCGACCGGGCCGAATTCTTTGCCCCCTCCTCGCCAATCAGATCAACATCGGTGCGCCCAATCACCTGAGATGCCGGGATTCCAGTCAACGCGGCAAGAGTCGAGTTCCAGATCACGTAGTTGCCTGCAGGCATCTCCTTGACAAAGGCACCCAGGGGCATGTTCTCGATCAGCGCCTCCATCAGGCCCCTCTGGCGACGAATCTCGACCTCCTTGATCTTTTCGGCGGTGGTGTCGCGCTGGACGCCATCCATGACCCAGTCAACCCGGCCATTCCCCGCATCGACCTGGTCGACCCGGCCGGCACACAGGAACCAGCGCCATCCGCCCAGGCTGTCCTTCATTCTCAGCTCGACCCGGTACTCGCGCCTGGTGAATGGCTGACGCATCGCCCGCATGATTGCCGGGAGATCCTCGGGATGAATCAGTGCCTTCAGATCCTCCCAGTCCCGGGGAAGACTTCCATCACTCCATCCAGCCACGTTTCTCCAGTTGGAATGAAGCCACAGCGAGCCGGTTTCAAGATTGATTTCGAAAAGTCCGTCCCCGGCCGATGTCAAAATCTTTTCAAGACGCCAGCGGGTGCGTTCCAGCTCCAGGGTTGTCTTCTCGCGCAACGAAATATCCCGAAAACTCCAGACCCTGCCATCGATGCGCCCCTCGAAGGTGTACGGAACCGAGTAAACCTCGAAGACCCGGCCGTCGAACAGTTCAACACGCTCGAACCCTTCCGCTCCAGGGTATGCCTCGAACTGCCGAATCCGACGAAGCAGGCCTGCCGGGGATGGAACCAGTTCCAACACGCGCTTCATCAACAACTGTGAATCGACGGACAGCGTGCCGTCGACCTCGTGTTCATAATCCGCCGCGACCCCGAGGGTGACGCCAAAACGCCAGTTCATCCCGACAAGGCGTCCTTTCTGATCCACTATCAAAACGCCATCACCGGACGAATTGATGGCGGCCTCGAGCTGGGCGCGGGACCTTGTGATCATCCGGACAGGAATCTCAAGCCCGCGATGAATCAGGCCGTCCACAATCAAAAAGATCCCGGCGGCCTCGAGTTGGAACTCAAACATCCGGACCCAGCTGCCGGTGAAGCTGGATATCAGTCCGGCGATGTGGGAGGCGAACAGCAGCGCGATCGCCACCGTCATGAACCTGATTGCATCGGCGGCCGGCAACCCCTTGCGACGGACGAGCCCACCTTTCAGATAAAGGCTGATCCTGACGAGGGCTATTAAATAGAAGATGCAGACCGTCCCCTCGATTACAGCCCTGACTATCATGCGTTCGGAATCGCCGAGGTTGATGAGGAGCGGGCCGCCGAGGTAAAGAGGCACGGCGGCCAGAATCGCGCCGATCGATGTCGAAAGCGAGGTCCATACGTAGCGGTGCGCCCTGATACGCGCGGCGAACGGGGCCAGCATGACGACAAGCCCCATGAAGAAGTTGCTGGCAGTCTCGGCCTGCAGCGAGGTGATCCCGTTGCCGCTGTCGATCAGGCCCAGGTCGGGCAAGACCAGAATCGCAAGTATCCTCGGGACGACGATCCCGGGCACACACGCGCCGATAAAAAGGAAATACCGGTCCGACGTAAGCCTGAAAATTCGTGTGGCAAGAATATAGATCGCCAGCAACATCGCGGCGATCCATCCCCCGACAAAAACCTGTCCGGCGGAGACGCTGAGCGACGACACGATCATAAAGACCGCGGATACGGTTGCCCATGTCAGGAGCGACTGGCGCCTGATCGTCAATCGATTTCCGATGCTCAAGCCGTCCCCCTGCCCCGGCGGATACTTTCCGCCCCCATCCGGAACCGAAACATCGTCAAGGTCATATGTATGCGAATACTAACATGCACCCAGCCCGACGGCCACCGGTAAGTGATTTTACCACCGTCCGCCTTGACGAAACCGTGGAATGCCGGTAGGGAAAATACTACACAACCGGCTTCGGCGGGCGCCAACGCGGTCAGCAAGGTCAGTTTCCAGGACACCGCGCCCCCGGCGAACCGCCGACAGGAGGAACACGTCATGACTCCGAACCATGAGAAACGGTCAGCGCTGTCGCTGCTCCTTGCCATCGCGGTGGTCGCGTCGTTCACACAGGGCTGTCTGGGAACTCCGGACATGACCACCCCGGAACCATACGATTACGACAGCCGCGCAATCCTGATCACGAACACTGACTGGGGCGTCATCCCGCTGCCGAACAACTTCCTGAATCCGGTCAAGCAGGCCGAATTCGTCGTTATCCCCGGCGTCGAGACTCCCGAGACGGCACCAGTCAACATGGCACTTCCGATCGTGGACGAGACGGCCGCGCAGATCGCGGTGAACCTTGGCTATCCCGTCCAGAAGGACAGCGACCTGACGAGGGCGCTGATCGGCGGCATGAACCGGCTCGACGGCTGGGTGACCAGTTTCGCTCCGAAAATTCCGTTCTCGAAGGAACCCGATCTCGAGTCGATCGTGCCTTTCGACGGAACGAACGGCGCCACCGCGAACCTCTTCTTCCTGGACATCACGGATCCTGATGCGCCGGAAGTCATCACAGCGGACAAGTACTTCAGGGTGGTGAACTATGAGAAGAGGACGGAATACCCGTTCTACCTGTCACTCAGGTTCGTGCCACCCGGAGCCTTCCAGGCGCCGGCGGATTTTCTCCCGGGGCACACGTACGCAATCGTTGTGACGGGCATTGACGAGACGACCGGCCTGCTTGCGAACTCGACCGATGGCGACGGCAATCCCGTGAAGGTCCCGGTGGAAGTTGAGAATACCTTCCTGGTCTTCGCGGCCCCGGATCGCGAATGTCCCGACATGGGCGAATGCATGTTCAGAACATCGAATCCCGTCACGGACGAAGAAGTCGGACTGACGTACATCTCGACGCTCGGCACTCCGGTCAACAGCGTGCTGAGCGGTCTGGACGCGGTGCGCCAGGCCGAGGGCGCGCGCCAGATCACCGACTACGTCCTGAGTATCTGGGAGAACATGGATACCGTGAAGGACGTGCGATTGCGGCAGGATGTCGTGGCCGCATTCCAGTGGACGACGGTTTCCAACCCGATGCCGGTGTTCTTTGACGCGGCAGCCGCGTTGATGGGTGGCAACCCGCTGATTCCCACCCCGGCCGACTACTGGTCAGGTGACACCCTGTCGAAGGCCAAATCGGGATGCAACCCGTCAATCGACTTCCGATTCAAGACCACCGTTGCCGTCGATACCATCAATGATGGGACGGTTCGGCTTTTCAAGGTGTCTGGCGACGCGGTTCCGAACCTGACGGAAGTGCCGATCACGGTGACCACGTCCGACAACGCCGGAGCCACCGCCGTCCAGGTCAAGGCGACCAGCGCCCTTACACCGGACACCATGTACCTGGTCATCGCTACGAACGGCATTCTCAGTGCGGACAAGACCCGTACGGCGGTCGACGAAACCTACTTCGGCCTGACCAGGGCCGCGCTGCCGACAGTGAATGGCGATGGCGTGGTGACCGGATTCACCGATACCCCGCTGGTAGGAGACGATGGCGAGGGTGGGCGCACATGGAACTCGCCGAACCTCGACAGCAGACTGGACACCCTGATCCTGAATCACTGCATGACCAACGGGATCGACCCGATCGGCGCTCCCATCACCGTAATTGAACAGAGCGCCCTGGATGATGCGAAAAACGGCGCCTTCGGCGTGATGAAGGTGCTCGAAAACCTGGAGGCGCTGCGGGCGATGTACAAACCGCTGTTCGACTCCGTCGTGCTTGACACGGATGCGGTTCAATCGCGCGAGGACATCGTGCTCGGCTGGACCTTCACCACCGGCGCGTGCAACTAGGAGGAAACGAGAATGATGAACAATATCAAAAAGATTCGCTTTCTCGCGTCCATCCTCGGCGCGATCATGGTGCTGACCGCGGCGACCGCTGGCGCGAACGGATTCTACATCCAGGAAATGACCGCCTCGGGCATGGCCCAGGCCGGCGCTACGGTCGCGGCAGGCGGCAACCCGTCGACGCAGTTCACCAACGCGGCAAACCTCGCTTATTCCAAGGGGTTCTGGATCGAGGCGGGACTGACGACATATATCCCGGTCAGTTACTACCAGAATCCGGTCACCGGTCAGAAAACGTGGGCCGACGACTCCCCGCAGTTTGTTCCATCGGTTTTCGCCTCCTACAAGGTTAACGACTGGCTTGCGGTCGGCATCGCAGAATTCACCAGCTTCGGCCTGGCGATCAACTGGCCACAGGACTGGGAAGGAAATCACAAGATCATCAGTTCATCGATGCAGACCTTCACGATCAACCCGAACATCGCTTTCGGTCCGTTCAAGGGTTTCTCGATCGCGCTGGGATTCGACGCCATGTACGGCAACTTCCAGATCCAGAAGGCGCTGACTCTTGGATTGAACCCGGCGTCCGCGACCGGTCTTAACCTTATCAACCTTCAGGGCGAGGCCTGGGGTTTCGGCGCGAACATCGGCCTGATGTACCAGCCGATAGACTGGGTCCGAATCGGCGTTTCCTACCGCACGGGCATCAAGATCGAATCCGACGAGGGCTACGCCGACTTCGACGTGTCCGAACCGTGGGCCGCCAGGTTCCGGGATCAGCGATTCGGAATGGAGATCAACCTGCCCCATACCGTCTTCATGGGCATCAGGTTCTGGCCGACCAAAGGCCTCTCGCTCGAACTGGACGCCCAGTGGATTCAGTGGTCGGTCTGGGACAGGCTCGACTTCAATCTTTCCGAAGGAATTGAACTTGGACCGGACGCCAGGCAGATGACACTGTCCGAGACCTCGAACTACAAGGACGCCTGGCAGGTCAGACTCGGCGGTGAATACAAATTCTTCAAAAATCACTTCGCGTTCAGGTTCGGCTTTCTGTGGGATCAGAATCCGGCCACTTCACAGTACCTCAGTCCGATGCTGCCAGATTCCGAGCGAGTCATGCCCAGCATCGGCTTCGGCACCGAGTGGAACGGATTTTTCGTCGACATCGCCTACATGCCCGTGTTCACGCTCAAGCGCACGGTCACATGGGAAGACGACATGAACGACTTCCCGGGCACCTACCAGAACATCACGCACGACGTCACGATCTCGCTCGGGTACCACTTCGACGTGGTTGGCGGCAAGGCAAGGATTCCGGTCTACGGTGAGGAAGAGCAGGCCGCCGAGGATTCCGCGCTGGGACAGGACTACGCGGACAACACCGCCACGACGGAAACGCCCCAGCCAGTACCCGCGGCTTCAGAGCCACTTCCGGCGAATGAAGAATAGAATCATTCCCGCCCCAATCAGCACGAAAGCCGACCACACCAGCGGATAACCCCACGGCGATGCCAGTTCGGGCATGTGGCGGAAGTTCATGCCATAGATTCCCGCAACGAATGTCAGCGGGATGAAGATGGTCGAGATGATCGTGAGGATCTTCATGACCTCGTTCATGCGGGTGCTGATACCCGACAGGTGGACGTCGAGAATGCCGGCCAGCACCTCGCGCTGCGTGTCCACCATGTCGACAAGAAGAACGACGTGATCGCCGACATCACGCAGATACGGCGTCGTCACGTTCGATATCAACGCGTGATTCTCGGTTGTCAGCCGATGAACAACGCCACGCTCGGGCCAGATCGCCTTGCGGAGCTGCAGAAGCTGCCTTCGATACACATGGATTCTGGCCGCCGTGTATCCGTCGGGACCTTCCGTAACCTCGGCCTCCAGATTCTCAATTGCGTCTCCGAGTTTCTCGAGTACCGCAAAGGAGTTGTCGACGATCATGTCGATGACGGCGTAGGCCAGGTAGTCCGGTCTGCGGAGGTTGTCCCAGCCATGTCCGCCCCGAATTCGCGAGCGCAGGGATTCGAGCCGATCAGTCTCCTCCTCATGGAAACACATGACGTAACCGCGACCGAGCACGATGCTGATCTGATCGATATCCAGTTCGGGGATGTCCTCGCACCCCTTCATGCGGGCGAAGTTGCCGACAGGCTCGAATTTAATCGTTTTCAAAACAATGAAGACGTACTGGTCGTGGAATTCGACGTGCGGCGCCTGGCTTGTGTTGACGATGTCCTCAAGGGTCAGGGCGTCTATCCCGAACTCCCTGCCGAGTTGCTCGACAAGAGATACGTCCTGAAGGCCATAAACGTTAATCCACACCGGATTCCGGCCGTCCCTTAACCTGGAGACCGCGGCTACATCTCCGGGTTCATGCTCGATGACTCCAGCCGGATCCAGTTCCATCACCGTCATCCGCGTGGTGTCGGTCTTCTTTTCGCCGACGTGTACCATCGCTCCCGGTGGAAGACCGGTTTTGGCCGAACGCCTTGTGACGGAGGCATGGACACCTTCGGAAGTCCCGCCCTTCCTGATTCCAGAAGACTTCTTCATCGCACCCTCGCCCGTGGGAATGTCAAACAACGACTGATATTAACACCGGAATGGCTGGTATCGGCAGATGGGGCGAAGCAGACTCAGTCCCCGGACGTGGAAAGCTCGTTGAACGTTTCGACAAGATCCTTCCACTGGCGGCCTTTGATCCCGTACACCGCCGCGACCTTCTTCACAAACGCCGCCTCGTCGCGCGCCGAACCTTCGAGGGTGTCGATCTTGCCCAGCGGTATGTCGAAAAGCGACAGCAGCGCTGCCACGACATTCTCGGGCATCAGTTCGGGAGCCCTGAGGAAGATCTCATTCGCAGCGGCCTCGAGTGTGACGTCGGCGTCTGGACCGGCAAGAGCCTCGGCAAGGCGGTCGAGTTCGATCATGTCTTCGTACTCAAACCAGTCAACGAAATTGGCTGCAAGGATCGCAAACTCCTCGGGCGATTGAAGTCCCGACACCCGCGCCATCATCCCGACCAGGTCAATCAGCGGACGCAGCCACTCGATCACATCCCACTTGCGTGGGGCCGGCAGCATCACCTTGTGATTCACCACCCCGGCCGCCAGGCCGTACTCCTTGTCCTCCGGATCCTCGCAGACGACGATCGAACACACGTTGTAGACGCCCTCGGCCGGATGACAGATTGCGCCGGTTGGCAGATACACCGCCCACTTGCCGTTGACGATCTCGGTGGTGGCCAGAAACTCGCCCTCGTCATCGACGAATGGCTCGCGTCCTTTCACGAAACCGCCGGCGGCATCACGGATACAGACCCAGGCCTCGGCGAACTCAGGCAGCCCCTGCCCGGCGGCATCCATCTGAAACCTCAGAAGGGTACCGACCTCGTCAGTGAACACATCGACACTGTCGAGTTTGAACTCGCGCGCGTCCTTGTCTTTATCGATTTCCAGCGAATGCATCTTCGGAGCTTCCAGCAAAAGTTGGCTTGATAATGCCCCAAAAGCGGTCCCGATTCAAACGCTCCCAACCAAAGTTGAATACACGGATGGGTTTGCCGTCTATAATCGTCCAGGCGACAGTCTCGAACAAATGGGGGAACCCGAATGAAACTCTGGACATCATCACGGACGCTGGCCTGTGCCTTGCTCCTTGCCGTCGGCGCGCTTGTCGCGGGTTGCGGCGACGAAAACGTTCCCAGCCAGGATATCCTGGAGGATTCGACTCAGGACACCAGCGGGGCCGACGTCATCCCTGACGACACGACCCCGGACATGACCGAGCGGGACACGCAGGATGCGATCGAGCCCGACATCGACCAGGATGCGACCGATATTGTCGCGGACACCCCGTTCCAATACCCGGACGCCGCCTTCATAAACGCGGTGCGCACACCGCCGGCCAGCGTGGTCGACGAACCGTTCAACCAGTGGTTCACCGAGTACTTCAACACGACCGAACAACTGCCGTCACTCGATGTGCGCAAGGTCGCGACCGCTGGAGACGTGATTCTGCTTGGCACCGCCGGCGGACTGATGGTCAAGACGGCGGAGGCCCAGGATTTCACTCCGGTGTGGCCGGGCATCCTCAACGCCCACCGCGATGTGGTGGACACGGTGGTGGTCGATCTGGCGGATTACATGCTCGATCAGGTCGCCGCCTTCGTGACGGCGCACTCGGTGATACTGATATCTCTTGACGACCTCAGTGTGGACTCGTGGGCCGTGGACACCGTCGAAATCACTGCCATCGGCGTGGTGCCTCAGTCCGACTCAATCTATCTCGGCACGAAATCCGGTCTTTACCTTCTGGACCGCGAGGCATCGCTAGGGCAGTCGAACGCCGTGCTTACCGCGATCACCGGATTCGAGGAAATCGAGATCCGCGACATCGGGACCACTCCTTCCGATGGTCTCCTTTACGTCGGAACATCGAGCGGACTGTACATCTATGAACCTGGAAACGGGCTGACACACTTCACCACCGCCAACAGCGGCCTGCCGGACGACGACGTCCTGTCCGTCAAGATGTGCCCTGGACACCTGGCGGTCGGAACGGCGACCGGTTTCATGGCTGCCGAAAGCCCCCAGACGATGGCGACGATCAAGGCCGACATCGATGGACTGGCATGGGGTGAGGTGATTGGAATCGCCTGCGACCAGGATCATTTCCTTATCGGCCATGAGATGGGAGCGACGCTTCTTTCGACCGATCTGTCCCAGAAAGACTATTTCTACGGGCTTCGCTGGATGGTTGACCAGGTCGTCTACGACCCGGAAACCGAAATGACCCACCTGGTCGGCAAAAGGCTCCCCGGCGTCGGACTTGACGCGAATGGCGACCTCTGGCTCGGCGGCCCCTTCGGACTGACCAGGATCTTCAGCGAGGAGCGGACCCTTGCCGAAAAGGAACAGGTCTTCGACAGTTACGTCAACAACTTCTGGCGCATGGGCGGTTTCTTCAGCAGCGACGGCTACACCAACACGCCCTGGCAGCCGATGTCGGAAATGCGACTGGGTGACAAGGACAACGACGGTCTCTGGACGCAGATGATGATCGGCGGCTGGTGTTTCGCCTACGCGACGACCGGCGATGAGAAGTACTACGACTACGCTCACAAGGCGATGCAGAACATGTACAAGCTGATCGACTATCCGTGGATCAGCTTCGAGGCCGCCGGCAAGGAAAAGGGGTTCATCTCCCGCTCGATAATCAGCCAGGAAACGGACTGGATTCCCTGCGGAGGCGACTACGTGAACAACGGCGGTTCCGGCGACTGTCCCGGCCCGGGTGAACCATGCACGGTGCCTTGCGTCGATAACCGCATGAACTACTACGACTACAAGGTCTGCTGCAGCGAACGCGTTTCAAAGACCGACGGCACCGCCGGCGTCAAGGAAGGCATGTTCCGCTGGAATCCGGTCGAAGTGGACGGCAAGAAATACGTCTGGAAGGCCGACACCAGTTCCGACGAGATCGCCGGTCATTTCTTCGGTTTCCCGATCTACTACGACCTTTGCGCCAAGGATGACGAAGAACGGCAGCTCGTGGCCTCCTACGCCGCCACTCTGGCGGGATACATCGCCGACAACGCGATGAACCTGATAGACCTGGACGGAACGATGACGACCTTCGGGCAGTTCGGGCCGGACACGATCGGCATTGCCGTCGATGGGCTCGAGGCGTGCGCCGACGCAGGCCACAGCATCGAAGACTGCATGGGCGAATACTTCGGCGGTGGCTGGCTGAACTCGAACGAGGGGCTTGCCATGCTGCTTTCGGCCTGGCACATGACCGGCGACAAGTACTTCTACGACGTGTACGAGGACCTGGTCACGACGCACAAGTACTTCAACCTGGCGATCCCGACGAATGACACGCTAACGATCGTCAACCCGTCCATCCAGAATCACTCCGATCATGAACTGGCGACGCTGGCGTACACCACGGTGCTGCGCTACGAGCCCAACCCGGAGAGGCTGGCCCATTGGCTTGAAGGCTATGCCTTCATGTATGAAAACGAACGGCCGGAACGGAACCCGTGGTGGGCGGCCGTCGCGGCGCTGAGCGGATACGATCAGCCCGACGCCGAGAACGCGCGCAGAACCCTTCAGGAACTGCCGGACGACCTGCGCGAATGGGCGATGGACAACTGCCACCGCAAGGATTACAAGCTCAACTCCGCCAAGGATCGGCACGGGGATCGCCAGTTCACATCGGTTCCTCCATACGACGAGATTCGGACCTTCTGGTGGAACGGCAATCCTTACGACTGCAGCGAGGGTGGCGCCGGCAACAGCTGGAACGCCCCGACAGTGTTCCTTCTTCCGTACTACATGGCCATGTACTCCGGCCTGATCGAACCTCCTGTCGCTAACTGAAGCCACACGACGGACAGCGACCCGCCATCACTCTGACATTGGAAAATACATGACAAAATCCAGAAAGACAGTTGTTGCCTTGATTACAGTCGCAGTGCTGGTCCTGTTCACACTGGCGACCGTATGGTTCCTCTGGATTGGCGCTCCCACCGATGGTCCGGATATCGGCAGGTACGACAACCCGCAGACCGCGCTGCTGGTCGTTGACCTGCAGGAAGACTTCACGGGGCCGGGCCGCGTCAAGAACATCCTGAATGCCGACGACACCGTGAGGCGCGCCGGCGATCTGGTCGCCCAGGCAGTGGCCACGGGCAGACCGGTCGCCTACATCAGGGCGATCTACGAGTCGCCGGTGCTCAGATTCATGATGGGAGGGCTCGCAGCGCCCGACGAACCTGGCAGCAGGATGGATGCGCGCCTGCCCTCGCTGACCGCCATTCCGGTCTTCACAAAGACCAGGGGAGACGCGTTCTCGAACCCGGACCTGGATCGGTGGCTGCGCGACAACCGCGTCGACCATGTCGTAATCGTCGGAATAGACGCTTTCTACTGCGTCGAAGACACCATCAACGGGGCTCTGAACCGCGGGTACAAGGTTACCGCCGCGATGGACGCCATTTCGACCGGAACCAGCCGCGATATCAAGGAAATCGCCGCGAAGTGGAAAGCCGCTGGGGTCAATACCGAATTGCGATGACGATGGTCACGCCGCGTCAGATCGAGCCGACGACGGTGAGCGTGTACGGGTTGACCTGATCGAATCCTTCACGGGACATCACGACGATGTGGTAAGTCTGTCCGGCCACTACCGGCCACGTCATCGTCTGAACGGGAGCATTGTCAACGTATCCCTGGGCGACACCGGGAAACTCAAGATCAGAGCCTTCAAACAGGTACATCCAGTTTTCGATGCCGTCCTGGTTGTCGGGGCATGAGTGCCAGCCCCTGGCGTTGTAGGTCGTGGTGTAGTCCCACGTGACCGTCGCGTTCTGAGCGGCGCCTTCAGGCACGGTAAATTTGTACCAGTCCCAGTCGTTGCTGTGCCAGGAATACGAACTGACCGTCAGGCTGCCGCCCAGGGCCAGATCCCCAAGATCGTAAGCATTCACCGCTTCCTCGGCCGCCCCCACGATGGCGCCCGCCACATTGGGCTGCGCTGATTCGAAATCGCCTGTACCGTATTCAATCCGGACAAAATACGGGACACTGGTATTTCCAGGCGCCGAAAATGTCCTGAGGTAGTAGTCGGTGCCCCCGAAAACATAGCCTTCCGACACGTTCACCGTGCATCCCTCGTTGTAGGGAGTGAACCACTCGATACGTTCCTCGATGTCCTCGGGACCAGCCGCGCCCATTCTGATGATGCTGCCGTTGTGATCCACCAGCGGATTCCCCAGTTCATCCTCCGCCCAGTCGATACTGGCTGTCACGCGGACCCATCCTGGCCAGTCCAGGCGGAAACGGTACCAGTCGACGTCGTTCCAGTACCAGCCGAACGAAGAGACCTCAAGCACGCCGTCCTGATCCAGGGCGACCGGGGATGCGTCCCGCCATGTGTCGTTTGAGCCGTAGTCCGGGAACCCTTCGACGGCGGGCTGTTCGGCCTCGAGATCGTCTCCGGGAACCTCGGTCACGCGCACGGTGTAGGGATGCTGCTGGTCAAACCCCGCGTAGAACTCCCCGTCGCTGTAACCGTTCAACTTGAAGGCGTAACGTCCCTGCGAGGCGGTCACGGACATGCGCAAGTCGATACTGGTCAGACACGCGTTGATCGGTGCCATCTCAAAGCACGATCCGTCGTACTCCGACGACACGACCGACACGTTCGACTCAAGCCATTCCTCGGTGTAGGCGGCGAACATCATCCAGTTGATGCCCAGAGCGTTGTAGGACTCGGAAAAGTCGATGTGGATATCCACGACCCCGTCGGACGTCGGACAAAAGGCATACCAGTCCTCGTCGCCAGCCTGCCCTATAAAGCCGGTCACGTCCTCCCCCATCATGATCGGCTGGGCATCCGCGAACTGGTCGTTGCCACCTTTCTGGTCGAAAGCCTCTATCTCGGTTTTTGTGGGATATGGACACAGATTATCGACACCGACGTCGGAGTCCACCACGGCGTCCGCCGGGACATCCTCCTCGACCAGTGTGTCCATTTCTTCCACGTCGACGAACACATCCTGCGACTCCTGATCCCTGGCCGTGTCGCCGCCAATCCCGTCGTCAACGACATCCAGTGCCGCGGTGTCCCCACCGATATCCGAGCCGCCATTCAGGTCGTCGCACGGGGACTCCGAACCGCAGGCAAGCAGGCCAGTCATAACCAATGAACACAGGACCAAGCATGGCTTCATCATGTACGCCCTTTTTAGACAGAATGATTATATCGCCGTCGCGGATAATCGGAAAAGACAGTGGCACTCCACGCAGGGTAACCTGCGCGCCAACGACCGAAAAAGTCAGTTCGCCAGCGTATGTTACAGTGGCGTAACCTTTCCGTTCCAATATTGGAATCTGGTGACCTTCGTGGAATCGTAACGACCTTTTGTCTTGGTTCGCACGGTTTCCACGATATCAATTCTTTTGTCCCCATTCAGGTCTCGGAACTTGACGGAGGTCTCGGTGATGACACAGGGTTCCATGTCCAAATCCGGATCATCCGAGCAGGCTCCCATATTATCCGTACTCTCCTCAAAATTATGCAATGTGCGAAGCTCGCTGCCGGAAATCTGGGCAAGAAGAGTGCCTTCCGTTGTATAACCGCCATTCGAAAAGGCATGATGCACAACGATTTCGGGGTTTCCGTCGCTGTCCAGATCCATAATCTCGAAGGCCATAACCGAGCTCATGACCGAGGTCATCCGATTTTGCACGGGAAAGAAAAGAATGAGTTGACGGTACTCAGAGTGGCTGAACTGGTCGGAGTCCGCGATCAAGAGTACGACCTCTTCACCACTCTGCAGGCGCAGGCTCCGCTGTTGGCTGATTTCGATTCTGCCCTCCCATTGCAGTAGTCGCTGGACTGTCGACGGCTTGACTCGAGATGTCTCGTTCCCTCCCTGAACTCGACCATCGACAGCATCAGAACCGCATCCACTGGGTTTCTCCGCGAGACAATACGTCGTGTGGTCCGTGCCGCCGCACTGGGATTCGAACTTGCAGGGCCCGCAGGGATTAATTGGCGAGGACTTCACACAAGTACCTGCCCGGGCGGGGACCTGCGCCAGAAACAATCCGCAAACGGCTCCTGCAATAATCAAGAATAGTCGCATCGCCTTACCTCTTCAAAAAAAGTGCAACACCATCCTCGAAACAAGAGTCTGGGAAGTTCACCGCCGATTTCGAGAATGGTTTAGGTAAGACTACATGATGTCAACTTCATCGCCAAATCTTTCATTGAAACCTCAGAAAGACTTTCCCGCATCTGGAATCCCCCAAACCCTTCGCTTTTGTGTCTGGAAGGCAGATCCATGGTGTTGATCTCGATTCACGCGCAAAGCCACCTTGTTACCGCCTGTAACAAAAAATCAGTTGCAATAAATCCAGCCTGTGATATAAATCACAACAGTTCTTTGAAGACAGAAAAATTCTGTTAACAAATCATCAACTTCGGTTGGCCAGCGCGGAAGCAGACCGCGCCGGGGGCAGCATGAGTCTGTCGGAAAAAACGGTCGAGCGGCTCAGCGAATACAGGCGGCACCTGTCCGACCTGCAGGCGCGCGGCGTCGAGTACGTTTTCTCCGGAGCGCTCGCACAACAGACCGACGTGACTCCCGCCCAGGTCAGACGGGACATGATGAATCTTGGACTGACGGGAAACACGGCGCGGGGCTACTCGGTTGATCTGCTGTTGAGCCATCTGCGCACGCTGCTCGATCAACCCACGTCCACCAAGGTTGTCCTGGTGGGTGTCGGCAACCTCGGGATGGCACTGCTCGCGCACTTCAAGACCAGACCGGGCCACGCGAACATCGTGGTCGGGTTCGATCAAGACCCCGAAAAAGCAGGCAGGGTTGTTCACGGATGCCGAATCTTCAACACGAAGCATCTCGAGGAAGAGATTTCGGCACGGGCGATCAAAGTTGCCATTCTCTGCATCCCGGCGGCCGACGCAAACAGGATGGCCGCCCGTCTCGTCAACGCGGGAATCACTGGAATACTGAACTTCGCGCCGGTGCGGTTGCGGGTCCCGGAACCGGTCTACGTGCACAACATGGACCTGACAGGTGTGATCGAAAAAGTTGGTTATTACGCCGGTAGGGGCACTCGGGCCCTTGGCGAACTCGAAAATATGGTGGCGAGATGAATGACCAGATCCAGGAGGTTCTTGGCCGGTTTCCAGATGCGGGGAGAGACAGTCTCATTCCCCTGCTGCAGGAAATCCAGAAGGCGGAAGGCTACTTGTCGCGTGAGGCGGTCGTACGCGTCGCGGAGCATTTGAAAATTGCCCCCAGCAAGGTGTACGGCGTCGCAACTTTCTACAACCAGTTTCGGTTTCAGGCGCGCGGCAAGTTCAACATTCAGGTCTGCCGCGGCACTGCATGCCACGTCAAGGGCTCGGCCGCCGTTCTCGAGGCGCTTAAGCGCAACCTGAAGATCGATGCCGGCCAGACGACGAAGGACGGGATGTTCAGCCTCGAGATCGTTGCGTGCATCGGCGCGTGCGGGCTGGCTCCGGTCATCGCGGTCAACGGCGAATTTCACGCCGGCATGACGCCCGACAAGGTCGTCAGGGTTCTGAACACATATCGCAGGAGGGCTGAATGATGCGGCCTGATACGGCAAACATCGACCGGATGTCCGGTCGGGAACTGAAGGCTGAACTGATCCCGGTCATCCTTGGCAAGGCCGAGGGGATGGGTGATGTTCTTCGGATTCTGCGTCGCGAGGCGGTCTCCCGCCCGACGATCTTCATCGGGATGGGTACCTGCGGTCTTGGCGCCGGCGCGGCCGCGACCCTCGAAGGGATCAAGGGTTACCTTAAGGAAAAGGAAATCGAAGCCGATATCGTCGAAGTCGGCTGCATCGGCCTGTGCGCCTGCGAGCCGCTTGTCGACGTGCAGCTTCCCGGCAGGCCCCGGATTTCCTTCCAGCATGTGACATCCGATCGCGTCCATCCGGTTCTTGACGGCGTCTTCTCCGACTCGCTGCCGGAAGACATTCGCAAGAACGATGTCCTGCTGCAGTTCGAGCCGAATTCCGGGGATGAACCCTGGGACGGCGTCGTAACCATGAAGAAACACCCGTTCTTCGGGCCCCAGACCCGCTGGGTTCTCGAGAACTGCGGAAACATCAACCCGTCCAGCGTCGCCGAATACGTCGCGCGTGGCGGATACCAGGCCCTTGCCAGGACGATATCGACCATGACGCCTCCCGAGGTGTGCAGCCAGGTCGAGATCAGCGGACTCCGCGGTCGCGGAGGCGGTGGCTTCAAGACCGGCCTGAAGTGGAAGTTCGCGCTTGAGGCGCAGGCTGACCAGAAATACCTGATCTGCAACGCTGACGAAGGCGACCCGGGCGCGTTCATGGACCGCGCGGTCATCGAAGGCGACCCCCACCGCCTGGTCGAGGGCCTGGCGATTGCGGCCTACGCAATCGGAGCGTCCAAGGGCTACGTCTACATCAGGGCCGAGTACCCGCTGGCCATCGAACGCCTGAAAGAGGCGATGAAGGTCGCCCGCGAGATGGGACTGCTGGGACACAACATCCTGAACAGCGGTTTCGACTTCGACATCAAGATCAAGGAAGGCGCCGGCGCCTTCGTGTGCGGCGAGGAAACCGCCCTGATCAACTCGATCGAGGGCAAGCGCGGAATGCCGCGTCCCCGTCCGCCCTACCCGGCCGCGCGCGGCCTTTTCGGCAAGCCGACGGTCATCAACAACGTCGAGACCCTGGCCAACCTTCCGATCCTGATGCGTAACGGCGCGGAGTGGTTTGCCTCGATGGGCACCGCCGGTTCCAAGGGCACGAAGGTCTTCGCGCTTTCCGGCAAGGTTACCAACACCGGTCTCGTCGAGATTCCGATGGGAACGACGATCCGCCAGATCGTAATGGATATCGGCGGTGGCGTTCCTGGCGAGCATGAGTTCAAGGCGGTGCAGATCGGCGGTCCGTCCGGCGGCTGCATCCCGACATCCCATCTCGACACGCCCGTCGACTACGAGTCACTGAAGCAGGTCGGCGCCATCATGGGCTCGGGCGGCCTTGTCGTGATGGACGAAAAGACCTGCATGGTCGACCTGGCAAAGTTCTTCATGGACTTCATCCAGCGCGAAAGCTGCGGCAAGTGCATTCCCTGCCGCGAGGGCACCAGGCGCATGCTCGAGATCCTTCAGAGGATCACGCGCGGACGTCGCAATGAGAAGGACATCGAGGCCCTCGAAAGATTCCAGGGCGTCGTCTATCTGGAAAGACTTGGTCAGGTGATCAAGGACACCAGCCTCTGCGGACTTGGCCAGACCGCGCCGAACCCGGTGCTGTCCACGCTGCGCTGGTTCCGCGAGGAATACGAGGAACACATCTTCGACAGGAAGTGCCGCGCAGGCGCCTGTACCGAACTGCTGCACTACTCCATCGATCAGGACAAGTGTATCGGCTGCACCCTTTGCGCCCGTCACTGCCCGGTCGAGGCGATCATGGGCGCGCCGAAGAGCCCGCATTACATCGTCGCCGACAAGTGCATCGGATGTGGAAATTGCTTCAACGACTGTCGCCATGGCGCGGTCATCGTAGAGTGACGGGGAGGACCGAGAGATGATTAAAATCCAGGTAAATAATCGCGAAATCGACGCGAACCCCGGCGAAATGCTGCTTGAGGCCCTCAACCGCGCCGGTATCAAGGTTCCGACGCTGTGCTACATGAAGGACCTGTTCCCGACCGGCGCCTGCCGCATGTGCGTCGTCGAAGTCGAGGGAGCGCCCGGTCTCGTGCCGAGCTGCGCATTCCCGGTCCGCGAAGGGCTGAAGATCCAGACCCACTCCGAAAGGGCGGTCAGGGCCCGCAAGACCATCGTCGAACTGTTGCTGTCGAACCACCCGGACGACTGCCTCTACTGCTCGCGCAACGGCGAGTGCCACCTGCAGAATCTGTCCGAGGAACTGGGCATTCGTCAGCGCAGGTACACCGGCCTGAAGTCGAACCACAAGCCGGATACCTCCAGCCCGTCGATCGTCCGCGAGCCGGCCAAGTGCATCCTGTGTGGCAAGTGCGTACGCACCTGCGAAGAAATCCAGGGTGTTTCCGCCATCGATTTCGTCGGGCGCGGATCGCGCACGGTCGTCAGCCCCGCGTTCAACCGCGGCCTGAACGTTTCCAGTTGCGTCGACTGCGGTCAGTGCATCCTTGCATGCCCGACCGGAGCCCTGACCGAGAAGAGCAAGTTCAAGGAAATCTTCTCCGCTATCAACGACCCGAAGAAGTTTGTCGTGGTTCAGCACGCTCCGGCGGTCTCGGTAACGCTTGGCGAGTTGTTCGGGATCAATCCGGGCGTCGACGTGGCGGGCGTTATGAACGCCGCGCTGCGCAGACTCGGCTTTGATCGCGTGTTCGACACTTCGTTCAGCGCCGACCTCACGATCATGGAAGAGGCCAGCGAACTGTTCCATCGGATCAAGACCGGCGGAAAGCTCCCGATGTTCACGTCCTGCTGCCCGGCATGGATCGACTTCATGGAGCAGAACTACCCGGACATGCTGGACAATCTGTCCACATGCAAGAGCCCTCAGCAGATGCTCGGAGCGGTTGTCAAGACGTTCTACGCCGAGCGCCAGGGCCTGAAACCTGAAGACATCTATGTCGTTTCCGTGATGCCCTGCACCGCGAAGAAGTACGAGGCACAGCTTCCAACGCACTCCAAGGAAGGCTACCCGGATGTGGATGCGGTCATCACCACCAGGGAACTGGCCAGGATCATCAAGATGCGCGGCCTGCACCTGGAGTCGATGGAACCGGAAGGCGCGGACACGACGTTCGGTGAACGCAGTTCCGCGGGCAAGCTGTTCGGCGCCACCGGCGGCGTCATGGAAGCGGCCATCCGCACCGCTCATTACCTCGGGACCGGCGGCGAGCTGGAAGACCTCAAGGTGAAGGCGGTTCGTGGTCTGGATGGTGTCAAGGAAGCGAAGGTCAAGATCGGTGACCTCGAGGTCGGCGTCGCCGTTGCCCATACCCTGGGTAACGCCAGAAAGCTGGTCGAGGAAATCAGAAACGGTCGCTCGGACCTGCACTTCATCGAGATTATGTCCTGTCCTGGCGGATGCGTTGGCGGTGGCGGACAGCCGATCGGCACCGACATCGAGGCGGTCAAGGTCAGGATGAAGGCACTGTACATGATCGACAAGGACGACGAACTGCGGGTGTCCCACAAGAACCAGCAGGTCCAGCGCCTTTACGACGAGTACCTGGGCCAGCCGCTTGGTGAGAAGAGCCATCACATCCTCCACACCGAGTACAGCAAGAGAGAGGTTGATTTCTAGGCCCGGGTGCGCGATTGTGGATGTGCCTTTCCCGGAGGGCTGGGTGCCATGGCGCTGCCGCTTGTCACTACTATCGGAGATCGATGCAGGGTCTGTTATACCTGCGTCCGTGAATGTCCCGCGAAGGCCATTCGCATCTCGGGCGGACAGGCCGAGGTGATCAACGACAGATGCATTGGATGCGGCAACTGCGTGCAGGTCTGCAGCCAGAAGGCGAAGCAGGTGATGCGCTCGGTCGAGAAGGTGCAGGAACTGCTCGCGACTCCTGGCAGGCGCCTGTCCGCCTGCATCGCACCGAGTTTCCCGGTCGAGTTCTCCGATTGCCCGCCGGAACAGTTTCTGGGAATGGTCAGAGCGCTCGGCTTTGAACTGGTCAACGAGGTGGCTTTCGGGGCGGATCTGGTCTCTGAACGCTACCACGACCTGGTCAAGGACTACGCGGACACCGGCAAGCACTTTCTTGCTACGGCATGCGCGGCCGCGGTCAAATACGTCGAGCATCTCTCGCCGCACCTGACCGATTCCCTGGCGCCGATCGCTTCTCCGATGGTCGCGATGGCCAGGTATGTCCACAGGATGTACGGCGACGACGTCGACGTGGTGTTCGTGGGACCGTGCATCGCCAAGAAGGCCGAGGCAATAGAGCTCTCGCATGGCCAGGTCAAGGAAGTGCTGACGTTTGCCGAGCTTCGCGAGATGTTCGAGCAAGCCGGACTGAAACCGGAAACGGCGGAACCCTCGCGCTTTGACCCGCCCCTTGCCAGGCTTGGTGGGATTTATCCGGTCAGCGGTGGTCTGATGCAGACCGCCAAGATCGATGAACGCCTGATGTCTTCAGAGGGTGCGGTCGTTGACGGACACAACACGTTCGTCGATGCAATCCGTGAGTTCGACTCGGGCGCCATCCAGGCGACCCTCGTCGAGGTCATGGCCTGCAACGGCTGCATCATGGGGCCGGCGGTATCCGCCACCGTTCCCCTCTACACAAGACGGGCGATGATTGCCGAGTACGTCCGTCAGCGCATGGCCGATTTCGACGCCGACAGGTGGGTCGAGGACATGCATCGGTATCCGGACCTGGATCTGTCTCAGTCGTTCAGTCCCGAGGACATGCGGATGACCACGCCGACCCGCGAAGAGGTAAACGACATCCTCTTGAAGATCGGCAAGGCGTCGTCGGTCGACGAACTGAACTGCGGCGCCTGCGGATACGACACGTGTCTGGAACACGCGATCGCCATCCATCAGGGACTGGCCGAGAACGAGATGTGCCTGCCCTACACCATCGACATGCTGAAGAAGTCGGTGACCGAACTCGCGGACGTGAATAAACGCCTCGAGCACGCGCAGCATGCATTGATCCAGGGTGAAAAGCTGGCCAGCATGGGGCAACTCGCCGCGGGAATCGCGCACGAGGTGAACAACCCGCTGGGCGTGGTGCTGATGTACTCGCACATGCTGGCCGAGGAGTGCGATGCAAACCCCGAGATGAAGGAAGATCTGAAGGTCATCTCGGACCAGGCCGATCGATGCAAGCGCATCGTCTCCGGTCTGCTGAACTTCGCGCGACAGAACCGGGTGCTGCTCCAGCCGACGAACCTGGACCGCTTCGTGAAATCGGTACTGCTGGGCCTCCACGCGCATGAGGGCGTCACGGTCGATACGGTGACACCGCCACCCGACACCATGGCCGAGATCGACTCGGACCAGATGCTTCAGGTGCTTACAAACCTGATGTCCAACGCGCTCGAGGCCACCCCCGAGGGCGGAAAGGTTACGCTGACATGCCAGGTGACGGACAGACAGGTCATATTCAAGGTATCGGACACTGGTGTCGGTATCAAGGCCGAACACAAGGACAGGATTTTCACCCCGTTCTTCACGACCAAGCCGATCGGACGCGGAACAGGCCTCGGCCTGCCGGTGTCCTACGGAATCGTCAAGATGCACCGGGGAGACATAAGGTTTGAATCGAACGCCGATCCCGGGCAGGGACCGACGGGAACGACTTTCTTTGTGACCATACCCAGGTATGGAAACAACGTGTGAAAAGGTGAGGAAAATGAGCGAACAGAAAGTAAGTGCCACTGGAAAGACGATCCTGCTTGTTGACGACGATGTCGATTTTCTCGACATCACCGAATCGAGACTGAAGAAGGACGGCTTTGCCGTGGTCAGGTGCGAGGGACAGGTCGCGGCCGAGGAATATCTGAATGGCGACGCGCACTTCGACCTTGCAGTCGTTGACCTGATGATGGAATTCATGGACAGCGGTTTCGTCGTCAGCCGCAAGATCAAGAAGGCGTTCCCCGGCACCCCGGTAATCATGGCGACCGGCGTCGAGCGCGAGACTGGACTCGGCTTCAGCGCGACCACGAAAGAGGAACGTTCCTGGATCCAGGCGGACGCGATGCTTGAGAAGCCTCTGCGCTACGATCAGCTCAAGAAGCAGATAGACATGCTTCTGCCCGCTGAGTGAAAATAGCCTTCCGAACTTGATTCCGGAGGTCCAACGTGGATGAACTGCGCGTGCTTGTCGTGGACGACGAGCTGGGAATACGCATGGCCATTGCCAAGGCCTTGCGTGGCGCGGTCGTGGAAGTGCCCGAATTCAACTCCAGTTTCGCACTGACAGTTGAATCGGCGGAGTCTGCCGAGGACGCTCTCGACATGATTCACCAGGCCGCTCCGGACATCCTGCTGCTGGACCAGAAACTGCCAGGGATGAGCGGGATCGAACTGGTCGAGAAGATGGCCTCGGAATCGATCAGCGTCCTGACCATCATGATCACTGCCTACGCGTCGCTCGAAACTGCTGTGGCGGCAACCAGAAGCGGAGCCTTCGACTTCCTGGCCAAGCCGTTCACGCCGTACGAGCTGCGCGCCTGCCTGTTCAAGGCCGCCAAACACATCGTGCTGCAGCGACAGGCGATGAAACTGGTCGCCGAACGCAAGCGGGTCAGGTTCGAGTTCCTGTCGGTCGTTGCCCACGAATTGAAGTCCCCGACAGCGGCGGTCGAGGGCTACCTGATGATGATGAAGGACCGCGTGATGGGCGACCAGTTGGACGATTACAACGACGTGGTCGACCGCGCGATCTTCAGGCTCAGCGGCATGCACAAGTTGATTGCCGACCTGCTGGACCTGACGAGGATCGAGTCCGGCCACAAGCGTCGCGAGGTGACCGAGGTCGACTTGATGCGTGTCGCCGAGATGTCCGCCGAGGCCGGTCGCGAACGTGGCGCGCCTCGCGGAATTACGGTCAACGTGGCTTCAGACGGGCCTACCACGATGGTTGCCGATGCGGGCGAAATCGAACTGATCCTGAACAACTTCGTCTCGAACGCGGTCAAGTACAACCGCGACGCCGGCAACGTCGACGTGACAATCGGACGGCGTGACGACGGCATGATGCATATCACCGTCAAGGACACCGGCATCGGAATGAAGCCGGACGATGTCAAGCGCCTGTTCGGCGAGTTCGTGCGCATCAAGAACGAGAAAACGAGACGCATCGAGGGTTCCGGCCTGGGACTGTCGATCGTGAAGAAACTCGTCGACATGTACGCGGGCCACGTGGACGTCAGCAGCGAGTGGGAAGTCGGCAGCACGTTCCATGTGGTTCTGAAGGACGCGGATCCCGCCGACCCGGGCGAAGGGGACTCCCAGCCTTCCAATACCGCGAAGCCGGCCAACTGAATCCGACACCTCACCCATCTCCGGATCATCCGACAGGATTTGCATTATGTTGACAACCGAGATGCATGGGGAAAGCATACCTTACACCGCGCCTGATCGTGGATATACGGGTTCCGGGGCTCAGGGACAGGAGGAAACACTATCATGACCACCGCTACGAAGGCTTCCCGGTTTTCCACCGCGGCAGTGACTCTCGTGTTAACCGTCATGTTCTTCACAGGCGGCTTGTCCGCTCTGGCGCAGGAGACTCCACCACTGCGGACGGAAGGTTCGGTGGCGCCCGATACGGGCCTTGCCACGGCGATCATCGATTCGTGGGAGGAACGAATGCGCGGGGACGCGTCAAGCGGTGAAATGGAGATGTACATCCAGAAGTGGAACCGCACGCTGACGATGCATTTCGAGGAGCTTTATCCCGACCGCAGCCTTGTGCGCGTGCTGTCGCCAGCCTCCGACGCCGGAACCGGCTCGCTGAAGATCGGGCCCGACCTGTGGTCGTACAACCCCAGGATCGATCAGGTCCAGAAGATTCCCCCGTCGCTGATGCTGGACGGCTGGATGGGTTCGGACTTCACGAACGACGATATTTCACGCACATCCTCAATCAGGAAGGACTACGACGTTCAAGTGCCTGTAGCCTCTTCGGTTGCGGGGGTTGCCACATGGCGGGTGACGCTGACGCCCAGACCTGAAAGCCCTGTCGTCTGGGAAAAGATCGTCGTCGAGGCCGCCAGGGATGATTTCCGGCCGCTTGTCCAGGAGTTCTATGACGAGGACATGAAGCTGGCGCGTAGAATGGTATTCACGGATTACAGGAAACTGGACGACGGACGCAACTATCCGTTCGTCTGGCGAATGGAAAACGTTCAGGAAAAGGGACGCTACACGGAGATACGGGTCAAGTCGATGGAGTTCCTCAAAACTCTGCCCGAATCACGGTTTTCGGTCCGATCCCTGAAACAGGGACGCTGATCTTCCGGGGAGGAACGCCATGCTCCAGTTTCTGAAACTCTGCTGGCGTGACCTGTGGCGCAACAGGCGCCGGACCATCCTGACAGGTCTCGTCATGACTTTTTCGGTCACCCTGCTCATCTTCTCGACGGCCATAGGAGACGGTGCCCACGAGATGATGATCCGCGCGTCTACCGAGTCCTTCACCGGCCACGGACAGATCCAGCACCCGTCCTACAGGGACGATCCTGTCCTTGAAAACACGATTGAACAGGCGACCATCAAATCCGTCCGCGCCGGCATGTCAGGTGTGCCCGGAGTGAAGGCGACAGCCCCCAGGCTCATCACGGGCGGCCTCGCAACCCGCAAGACCCCGGACCAGGCCGACCCGGAAGCATGGAAGAACATGTCGTCGGAAGGCGTCGTGCTCCTCGGAGTCTCACCAGTGGACGAGGCCACGGTGTCCACACTCGCGACTTCGGTGGTCGCGGACGACCCGAAACAAAGGTGTGCCGATGCGTACACCGCCATCGACGCGGAGTTCGGCGCCCCCACTGCCTCGTCAACGCGTGCATGTGCCTCGCTCGAAGCCGGATTTCAGGGCAGGGAATGCATGCTGGCCGCACGGGATGCGTGCGCGGGCGCATGCACTGACCCAGACGCGGGATGCACATCCTCGGACTGTGAAAAGCGATTCGCCGACTACTGCGAGCCAGCACGCTTTCTGGCAGCCGTAACTCCTGAACCGGACGAGCCGTGGAAAGGCGAGGCTGTGATCGGAACCGGCCTCGCAATGCTGCTCGGCGTGGGTGTTGGTGACCGTCTGGCGGTTACGTCCGGCACGGCGAGGGGGCGTTCGTTCGGCTCGATCTATCGGGTGACCGGTCTATTGAAGACCGGTAGCCTCGAAATAAACCGTCAATTCGTCGTTACTCAACATGACAAGCTTTCACAGGGTCTTGAGGTTCCGGGTGCCGCAACCCAGATCGTCTTCGCCGTCGATGACCTTTCGGAGATCGACGACATCGGCGCGCGCGCCCGAACCGCCGTCTCCGGCGCCGGGGATCTGTCCGTGTTGACCTGGAAGCAGATCACCCCGGATCTCGATGTATTCATCAAGATCGATCAGGGCTCGATGCTTGTGATGTTGACAATGATGGTGATGGTTGTCGCCGTCCTGCTCGCCAATGTCGTGATCATGGCAGGAATGGAAAGAACCCGCGAATTCGGGGTTCGGCTGGCAATGGGAGAGTCCCCGGGCAGGCTGACTGCCGGACTCATCACGGAAACCATGCTTCTGGCTCTGCTGTCTGGCGCGATCGGCGCCATCGTCGGGGAATCGCTGGTCATCTATTTCTCCTATGTGCCGATTGACTTCGGCATGGGCGAGATGGAATCCGGCGGAGTGGTGGTCAACACGGCACTGAATACCAGTTTCAGACTCTATGGACTGGTGTTCTCGGTGCTAACAGTCTGGCTGTTGGCACTGGCCGGCGCCCTTGTGCCGGCCTTCAGAACCAGGCGACTCAAACCTGTCGAGGCCATCCGCTTCGTCTGAGGTGCTGCGATGCTGACATTGAAGATGGCCTGGAGAAACCTCTGGAGGCACAGCCGGCGAACGCTTCTGACGGTTACCGCGGTCGGCCTGGGACTTGCCATCCTGATCACGCTGATTTCCTTCACGATCGGAATGTTCGAAATGATGGTCGACCAGATCGCGTCGTCCAGCTTTGGCCACATCCAGGTCCACCACCCCGCCTACCTCGAACACAGGTCGGCCGGACTGGTCATGAACGACGGCGACAATCTGGTCGCAACAATCCGCCGCGTGCCGGGCGTGAAGGCGGTCAGTCCCCGCCTGCTCTTCTCGGGTGCGGCCACCTCCAGCAGGTCCAGCGCGATCCAGCCTGTCTCGGTCACCGCGGTCGACCCGACGCTGGAAAGGGAACTGAGCACCGTCGCGGGAAAAATCGTCTCCGGTGAATTTCTGGGAACGCCCGAAGGTGCCGATGATCCGGATGCCCCGGCCAGAATCAGGGCGCGCCGAGGCATCACGATAGGTTCAGGACTCGCCGAACTGCTGAAGGTGGATGTCGGGTCCAGAATCAGACTCGACACGGCAGCCATCGGTGGCGGAACGACGTCATCGGCGCTTTATGTGACGGGGCTCCTTCACACCGGAACCGACAGCATCGATAAGAACCAGGTATGGATCAGACTTCAGGATATGCAGGAGATTTCCGGCGCACGCGATGTGTTGCATGAGATCGCCGTGGTGGCCGATAACTCGGAGATAGTCGAATCGGTGGCGAACACGATACGTCAAGCCCTGCCCGAACGAACCGGAGCCGATGCCGCCCCGGGGAGCGCCGTGTCGGTGATGACATGGTGGGAGGTATCGCCGGAGTTGAAACAGACCCTCGACATCAGTTCCTCCTGGACCAGCGTCCTGAATCTTTTGATGCTGATCATTCTCAGTGCCGGAATCCTTACTACCATGTACATGGTGATCTTCGAACGCAGTCGCGAATTCGGAGTCCGGCTGGCGCTCGGAGCAACGCCAGGCGAGCTGTTTTCCGGGCTGATGGTGGAGGCGCTCATGATCTCGGGGCTGGCCTGCACACTCGGTCTGATCGCGGGTGCGGTCCTGGTGTCGCTGCTCGTCAACGTCGGGGTCGACTTGAGCTGGCTTGTCGGGGGCATCGATTTCGCCGGCCTCTACATTGAGAACGTCTACCGCGGCTCAACCGCGCCGCGAGTATTCATCGAACCAACCGTCACCGTGTTCATCGGAACCATCCTGATCGCCCTCTGGCCAAGCCTGAAGGTAGCCAGAATGAAGGCGGTCGATGCAATCAAACAGGGTGGCTCCACGTGAACAGACTTTTCCCAACGCTGTCCGCCGTACTGCTCGTTCTGTACGGTTCCTCCGCAGGCGCGGCCGAGTGGTGGGCCAGTTCCGATGGCGACACGGCGGTGGAAGGCTGGGGATACTTAAAAAACGCCTTGATGGGGGCTTACTTCAGAGGGATCGACCTGTACGAGGACGACGGTGGGGGCCTTGACTCGACCCGATTCCGCCTCGGTGTAGACACGTATCACAAGGATCTCAGATTCACTTTCGAACTGGAACTCGCTTCCGACTTCTCATTCGCCGGTCTACGGGATGGGCTGCCGGCGGGTTTCGGTTCAACGGCCGCTCGTCCGCGTCTCTGGGATCCGGATCCGTGGCAGGGTTCCGGCGTATCGCTTTCCATCAATCTTGACAGGCTCTTCTTCCGCTACTCGGCGGGCCCGGTGGACATCACCATCGGCAGGCAGGCCATCTCGTGGGGATCCGCCTGGTTCTGGAAACCGACGGATCGTTTCGCTCCGTTCTCGCCGGTCGACATCGACCCTGACGTAAAACGCGGTGTGGATGCATTCAGACTCGAGGCCTACCTGTCGCCCACGACCAGCCTCGACATCATCGCCACATTCGAGAGGCATCCGGACGATGAATTGCCGGTTTGGACCAGCGCGGGTGCAAGGGTCAGAACCACGGTCAACCGCTACGACCTGGCATTCTCACTTGCCAGGTTTCAGTCGACCGGCCAGGGGAACTGGATGATTGGAGCGGAATTCCAGGGAGAGCTTCCCCGGAAGGTCGGGTTCCGAGGCGAGGCGGCGCTGAATGTCATGGAGGAAAGCCGCGAGTGGGACATCGAGGTCGTCCTCGGTGTTGACTACACCTTCAAGACGAAAACGACCCTGGCCGGCGAATTGATGTTCAACGGATACGGCGCGTCCGGCGCGGAAGGCTACCTTCAGTACCTGACAGGCACTGGAAAGGGCGAGCGCCTGGCCAGGGGCGAGGCTTTCAATATGGGGCGCTACTACGCGGGGTTGATGATTCGCCAGGAGATCAACCCGCTTGTGTCGATCTCATTCTCGGCGATCGCCAACCTGGGCGACCCTTCCGCGGTCTTCGCCGCGGGAGTCTCCTGGTCGGCCGACGAGAACATCAGGTTGACCGCGGGTGTAATGGTTCCAGCTGGCAGTGCTCCATATTTCCCGGCCGGTTCGAACGCAGGCTCGCTGCCCGTCATCAGATCGGAGTTCGGGCTGATGCCCGCCCTTGCGTACACGGTACTGAAGTTTTCGTACTGAACCCCGGCGGAGGCCGGGCCTCGGAGAGAACGTCATGAACGAAACAGTAGCGCAGATCGTGGAAGGCACGAAGGTTTTCGAAAGCGGCGCCTCGCGGGTAACCGCCCTGGACGGTGTCAGCCTTGCGATCGAGGCGGGTGAATTCACCGCGGTAGCCGGGCCTTCCGGTTCGGGCAAGACCACCCTCTTCAACATCCTCGGCGGACTGGATTCCCCCACGTCGGGACAGGTATTCCTGGCAGGCCGTCCGCTTTCGGGCATGTCGTCGCGCATGCTGGCGAAACTGCGTCTGGAAAAGGTCGGCTTTGTCTTCCAGGCGTACAACCTCATCCCGGTTCTTTCGGCGTTCGAGAACATCGAGTACCCGCTGATTCTTAGAAAGGTTCCGGTCGCCGTAAGAACCCCCCGGGTAATGGAGATGCTTGAGGCGGTCGGACTGACGGGGATGGCAGACCGTCGCCCGGGTCAAATGAGCGGTGGCCAGCAGCAGCGTGTCGCTGTCGCCCGGGCACTGGTGTGCGAACCCGCCCTCGTGCTCGCGGACGAACCGACTGCCAACCTGGACTCGGCAACGGGACAGGCGCTGATGGACCTCATGCGCCGGCTGAATCTTGAGAAGGGAACGACTTTCCTGTTTTCGACACACGATCAGATGGTCATGGATGCCGCGACAAGGCTGATCAAAATGAAGGATGGACGCGTTGACAGCGATCTCCGTGGCACAAGGTCCCCGGAACAAGCTTGATGACGCGAAGCTCCTTTGACTGGCCCAAAACGCACAGATATCGAAAACTTGCGCATCCAAAAGCGAAGCCATAGAATAACCGGGCATTTCTTGAGAGGCTTATCATGAAACATGTACTGACGCTTGCTCTGGGCCTTTGCCTAGTGGCCTTCGCCGCGTGTGGCGACGACACCCCGGGACTGGACATTATCGGACAGGATATTCAGGACGTCGGACAGGATTCGACAACGATTGACGACGTTGCCGAAGATCCGGGAACCGAACGTGACACCACGGTACCGGACACAAACGTGCCGGACACGAATCTGCCGGACACCAACGTGCCCGATACAAACGTACCGGATACCAATGTGCCGGACACGAATCCTGAAGACCTCGGCGTCGAGGATCCTGGCCAGGATCCCGACGTTACCCCCGTTGACACGAACATCGAGGACGTCGAACCCGTCGACGTGACCCCCGAGGACGTTCAGGCCGACGTCGAAGAGGACGTCGTTGTGGACACGTTCGAGCCTGAATGCGATGCGGACGACGACTGCGTCTTCTACGGCGAGCCGACCGACTGCGCCTGGTGGCGTTGTGACACCGAGGCCGGACTCTGCGTCGAAGAACTGGCGGAAACCGGCGCTTCCTGCTCGGATGGCGACTTCTGCACCGGCCCGGATTACTGCGAAGCGGGCAACTGCATGGTTGGTCCCGCGATCGATTGCAACGATTCGAACGCCTGCACGATCGACACGTGCGACACGGCCGTCGGCTGCGTGAACACGCCCGATCTGACAATCACCAGCATGCTGACCTGCGGCACGGGCGTCTGCTACAACGAGATTGAGCAGTGCACCGACGGCGTCGAGAATGTGTGCGTTCCGGGTGAAGGCAGGGCGGAAACCTGCGACGGCGCCGACGAGGACTGCGACGGCGAGACCGACAACGGCAACCCGGGTGGCGGACTGGCCTGCGCCAGCGACCTGCTCGGTCCGTGCCTCGAAGGAACGACGGTGTGCGAGGGCGGCATGATTGAATGCGTGCCGAACATCCTTCCCGAGCCCGAAAAGTGCGACAAGGTCGACAACGACTGTGACGGAAACATCGATAACGACCCGATCAGCAGCGGCATGCCCTGCGCGGTCTCGGGCCAGCTTGGCGCCTGCGCGATTGGCCGGACCGGTTGCACGAACGGCCTGATCACCTGTGTCCAGACCGTGTTCCCGGAACCCGAACTGTGCGACGGCATGGATAACGACTGCGACAACGATATCGACGAAGGCAACCCGGGTGGCGGCGTGCCCTGCTCGACCGGCCTGCAGGGTGTCTGCAACGAGGGTATCACCAGTTGCGCGACAGGTTCGATGGTCTGCCAGCAGACCGGCTTCCCCGGCAACGAGATCTGCGACGGTCTGGACAACGACTGTGACGGCGTGATCGACCCCGCGAACACGACCGGTTGCACGGTGTACTACCGCGACCAGGACAACGACGGTTACGGCATGTCCGAATCACGCTGTGTCTGCGCCCCGACGGCCCCCTACACTGCCACGAACACGACCGACTGCTGCGATACCGATCCGCTGGCCAACCCGGGTGGCACCACTTTCCGCACCGCTCCGAACCAGTGCGGCTCCTACGACTTCAACTGTGACGGCGCGAACACCCGCCAGTATGTGTACGGTGACGGATCGTGCGGTGGCCTGCTGGTCTGCAAGCAGGACATGGTCGAAGGCTGGAAGGGCGCTGCGCCGAACTGTGGCCAGACCGGTGTCTTCCTGGAAAACTGCACGTTCGAGTTCGGTTTCCCGCCGACCTGCAACGAGACGACCAAGAATCTGGTCCAGGGCTGCTACTGAACCGCGCCGTCCCTCTTCACTCGTGATTCAACCCACTGACTGAAGCCGCGTGAACCACGGATGATTCAATCCCTTTGGTTCCGGCCCCCTTGTGCCTCGGCAACAACAAAAAAGTAAAAATCAAGCGCCAGTACTGGATGGCTAAGGCTTGGTTTCATATTGACCAAGGCGGTTCCCGGCGCTAATCTCGGTTTGCTTCACCTGGTTTCGCTGTTTCTGACTTCCTTGGTCCGAATATTGGGGGGACAACATGGGATCGATTCGCCATCCAGACTCAAATTCCTGTGTCGCACGATACGTTTCGACAGCCATGCTCGCAGCGATGCTCGCCATTATGTCGGGCTGCGGGTCGGAGTCGCCATCAACGGACATCTCAGACGACGCGGTTCTGGATGTGGTTTCGGACGTCATTGGCGACACGTCCGCTGAGGTGCTTGCCGACGCGCCTGCGGTAACTGACATCACAACCGAGACCGACACCGACGAAACCGGTGGCGACCACGTGATCCATGTGGACTTGACCGGTCTTGCCCCACAGGAAACCGCTTATCTGCACATCGGTGACAAGATCTACACGCTCAAGCGGCACGACGAAGAGACGCGCGACGAGGCCCGCGATGACAACGTCCTTCTTCAAGTCGTCGCGGACGAAGATCTGACCCACTATGCCGAGGACGTCGAACTGCCGGACGACAGGGTTGCCCTGATGTGGGTAACGAACACCCCGGACGACAACAGGGTCGGCGAACATGGTTTCGGCCTCGTCGGAATTCATATTCCCGAACGCTCGATCACGAAGGCTAGAACAATCCGGGCCCACCAGGGCTGGACAAAGTACAAGAAGTACCTTGTGAACCCGCTGCCCAAGCGCGACTCGAACGGCTCTGAACTGCTGCGTCTTGGAACGGACGCGAACGACGACCCGGATGAGTTCGTGACTCCCCTGGACGCGGCCAAGGCGATCCTTTTCCACCATCCTGAGTTGACCAGCCTGGACCCGGACGTCGCGGCTCTGGTCATGACACACATTGAAAACTCCGTGGGTCTGATCGAACTCGCCGAGTCGATATCGGCTCAGGGGCCGGCATACGAACACGACGACAAGTATTCGGACGGCTGGGCGATCCTGGAACCGATTCTGGATGACAACGGCAACCGCCGCCTGAAGAAGGACGGCACGCCTTTCTACAACTACAACCTTTCGGACAAGACGGCCGCCGATGCCGAACTCGTCCTCAGGAATGTCCTGCGGTCGGCACACAACGACCCGGCGCTGAAGGGAAGCACCTACCACACCCAGGACGGCGTGGGCTCAATCGACGTCACTCCTGAGACTCCAGCCGCCTTGCGGGCGGGCGAATCGGCGTATTACAACTGGACCCTCGATCACACGCAGTCCAGATCCGGACTGGAAGCCAGAATCAGCCCCCTGGACAACAACCCGACCACCGGAAACCGCCGCGTCAAGATCAGCTTGAAGAATCACTGGTTGCGGCATCTCACGTTCTTTGTCGGCTTCGAGGACTCCTTCGGCCATAGGGTTGAGATACCCGCGGGCCAGACGACCAGCCACGACGACACTGCCAACAAACTCCAGTATGTGAGTCACCTTGCACCTGTCGTCACAATCATGGGCATCCCCCTTCCGGCGGACTGGGAAGACTACACAATCGAGATTCCCAACGATGCCAGCCGGGTCAATCTGTACGCCGGTGGGCTCGGCGTGGGATACCTGGATTTTCCGAAGGTCGCAAGCGATGGAATCATTCTGACCGCGGTCTTCGAGTACGCACTGCCCACAATCTTCCTGGCTGCCGGCGCCGGACTTCAAAGCACCGAGTGGTACAAGTCAATCATGGCGGACAGCGACCTGGTCTTTGCGATCTCGGCGATTGGCTTTTTCCTGCTTGCCGGCGAAAACGCCGCTGAGATCGGCCTCGGTGGCAACCCCAAAAGGATTCTGTCCAGATCCGCAAGCATGCTCGGCGGAATCCTGCTGTCGTATGGCTGTTCCAAGTTGAAGACCTATCTGGTCGCGAAGATGGCCGAGACCCAGTTCGAACAGGCGATTCCGTTCGTTGGCTGGGCACTCAAACTACTCAGCATCTCGGCAACACTCAGCGCCATAGCGCAGACCACCGTCGAGGTGCTCAGTTCTCCGTGGGTCATCAAAAATTCCGCGACCGCGACGCAGAAGATGCGCATCACAATCCATCACGATCCGGACGACTATCAGTTCCCGGCCACGGCCACGTCTTACAAGTTGATCATCAAATGGGGCGACGCCGCGGACAGAACGATTGGACCGATTCCGATGCCCGGAACCACGGTCAGCGAACCGATCGTGATTGAGATCGAGGAGGCGCTGGCTGGTGGCGTGGTCGAGGCGACCGTCGGGTTCTACTCCGACACAGGATGGCTGGCGGGACGCGGCTCCACGGGCAGGCTTTCGAATGTCCTGCCGGTCGGACAGGACACGCTCGACGCCGCCATCACCATCGAAGAAATGCTGGTTCCGCTTGATGAGACCACACTCTACAGTCACAAGCAGAGCCTGAACTACATATCCGGTCAGTACGAATGGGTCGCGGGGGAGGCGCCGGACGAGACCATCGCCGACCTGTCGTGCGACAACGTCGGTTCGCATCTGTGCCAGCTCGACAACATCACGTTCTCGCAACGGACCGGCATGTTCGGGTACGCCTGGCAGGCGGCCGGGCCGGGAATGACGCAGTGCAACACCTCGACAACAGATCTGCAGCTTCATTACGTTCAGAACCTGTCGGCCAAACAGGACCCGGGCATCGCCTACAAGAGCCTGGAATGCGGCATGTCGACGCAGTCGACCATCATCTACGACCTGCTCGGGCCGGTGGACGGCACCGGCAACAACTTCTTCCTGGACACCCGGGACGGCCAGTATCACCTTCGAAAGGTGGTCCTGGACGAGACGACTCCTATGACATACCTGGGTAATAGCTGGGGCCGCTTCACACAGCCGCTGGACGACATCGCGATGCGCGACGGCGGGTACGTGGTCGGAGCCAACTGGGCCAACAGCAAGCTCGAAATCCTGAAGCTGCCCGACGAACCCTTCCCCGACGAAACCGCTCCGTGGGCACAGCTTATCAGCGGACAGGGCACGCGCGAGGGTCTGCTGTATGGTCCCAAGGCGATTGCATTCACGGCGGATGGCACCCTGCTGATCCTCGAATCGCTCAACAAACGCATTCAGGCGCTCGACATCGACGGCAACCCGGTTAAGTACTTCCATGGCAAGACCGAGTATCACACCTTGCTGCACGCCGAGACCGAACAGGTCACCTATCTGGACATGGGGGTGGAGTACCTGGGATACATCTATGTCCTTTCATACATCAGAGATGGTGCCAGCACAGACAACTATCGCCTGGACATCTACTCTCCGGCCGGGGAATTCCTTTCACGAACCTCCGGGTTCGCCGCGGCTAAGATGACGGTCGACCTGTGGCGCAACGTGTACTCGCTGAACTACGAGAAGATTGCAGGACCTGGCGGACGCACGGAACCATCGGTCAGCGAATGGATTCCATCGACTCCGTGATCTGACTACCGTACTGCTGACGGCGACACAAGACGGACGTCAAGGCCCTGAATTTGAGGTGGAAGCGACATGAAACGAATACTGAGACTCTCTCCAATAGCGCTTTTTTTGATGGCAGCCGTGGCATGCGGCGATGCCACCCCGAGTCCCGACAATGGCGGAATCCTGGACGTCCAGACGCAGGACGCATCCATCGCTGATGGTCACTCCACTGACAGCCTGATCGCGGATATGTTCCCCGACGACTACCTGAGCGGCGATACGAGTGAAATCACGCTACCGCCCGAGCTTCGGAACATGTCGCCAGGTATTGCCTACCACGAACACGCGCTTGATGAACTTGAGGAAGGCGTGGCTCTGAACCAGGACGACACCGTGCTGCTCTGGCTGGAGCACCCGACATCGAATGGTCTGTTGGGCGACACCGGCCTCCAAGCCGGTCGGGACCTGCTCGAATTCCGATATTTCGAACGCCACGAACACACTTTCTGCTGGAACGAGCCAGCCGAAGGCTCGCCGCATCGGATGAGTCTGGTCGACAGCGATGGAAACGAAGTCCTGACAATAACGGAAGGCGAAGGGTGCAAGAAGGTCACGCTTGAACCCGGACTGTACACAAAACACTTCATTCATGGAGGCGGGGATCAGGACGGCGAACTGATCTTCATTCAACCCGAACCTGTTGAGCCCGAAACGCCGGCAGAGGCATTCCTGCGCAACAGCCGCGGGCTGTACCCCCGCTCCTCCGGCCCGGCGTGTCAACCTGTCGCAGTATTGACACATGGCACCATCGATCAACTCAAGCAGGGACAGATCGGCATCACCGACACCTGCTCGCCCTATACCAACACCCGCGTCTGGGTCTACGACCAGAACTGTCCCAACCTGTTCACGGGCCAGGATTCGCCAAAGATCGCCGTCCGTGGCGTGTACACAGGTCCGAACACCCAGGCGATCGTCCACCGCGGCGCATGGTACAGCGGCTATTCGTTCGTAGCGGCGGACACAGGGTCCAACCCGGTATGTTCGGCGAGCCAGTATTTCACCTTCGATTTCTGGACGGACCCGCAATACTCGATAAAGATCTGGACGAACGACCCGACAGACCCCGAATCCATGTGCAAGGTCCAATGGGTGGGGCGCATAGATGAACTCCCCAGGCCCGCTCCATCGGAAGGAGAGGTCTGGCTTTTCACGAACCCCGGTTGGAACAGGACGGAAACAAACGGCGACAAGCCCTGGGCAAAGATGGTCTTTATCCTGAACGGTCCCTGCTACGACCTTTGCCTGATCAACGCCTCCGAGACGATCACTTCCGCGCACGTCGGACCCAACATGGTAATGACGGTCTACCTGGATCCGGAATACAAGGGTCAGAATTTCCCGTATCAGGGCGAAGTGGTATCGTTCGGAGTGAACGACCGCCTGATCGAGTCGATCTACGTCGAGAGTCTGGCGAAGTACAACCAGAGAACAACACTGATCACAACCCGCAACTGCAACCAGTGCAACTTGATGGGCATCAGACTTCCCAAGGGCGAAAACCTCTCGGGGGCGCAACTCGTGGGCGCAAATCTCACGGACGCGCGAATGATTGGGGTGAATCTCTCGAACGTAAACGCTACCGGCGCGATCTTTCGCGGTGCCAATCTTGCCTACGCGAACCTAACAAACTCAATCTTCTCGGATGCAGTTTTCGAGGGAGACAGTTTCATTGGACCGGCAAACCTGAGCTATGCGTACATGCCCAACGCCAAGCTCGATCATGCCCATTTGAACGGCGTAACCGCGGATTATGCGCAGATCTACGGCGGACAGGCCACGGTCCTTCAGGCCACGATGGTAGGTATCCACCTGGCAAACTCGATCCTGTCCAACATGGACTTCTCGCAGGCAGCCATGAAGGGTGCGACGCTGACCGGCGCGAACCTGATTTCGACCAATTTCCTTGGTGCGGATCTCACCTCCGCAAATCTGATCAACGCCAGCATCCAGGGCGCCAGGTTCGATGGGGCCGTCCTCTACGGCGCCGATCTGCAGAATGCCGCCTATGCCTTTGAACCGGGACTGATTACGGTGACACGGCTGGGCGACGACAACACGCTGCAGACGGTTTCGGTCAGTTTCGACGCGACCAGCCTTCCGCCATCGACCACGAACAAGGATACGTACTGTCCCAACGGCGGCAAGAGCGAGGACAACAACGTGTGCGACACGGTCGAGGAACTGACCGCGCACTCTCCGCCATCCCCGCCGGAATGCATCCCGAGCGCAACCCAGTTCTGCCCCAGACCGATAAGTAAATAGGCGGGCAGGCCCCCGCCAGCCTGTTGCCACAATCCTCAAGGTCCCGGCGCAATTATCGTATTATCGAACGTCTGGGCCCCTGCGCTGTTCGGCTACCCGGACGGCAGCACCCCATCATGACATGGAGGTCATGAAATGAAGACCAGAACAACCATTGCTTCACTGGGACTGACATTGCTGCTGGCGCTGCCAATCGCGGCCCCCGCAACGGCCCGCGACCTCGATCCCATTCTTGTCTGGGGAGTCTCGGCCGTTTCGGATATCCCCGCGTCGCAGCTTGAGAAGGTCGCCAGCTGGCTGCCCGGCGAAATCGAGCGGGCAACCGGACGCTACGTGCTCGAGGACGACCTGATCGACGAGGGGATCGACCTTGCGATGGACAACGGCGAGTGTCGCGAGAACAACCTGGCCTGCGTGGTCGAGGTGGCTCGCGCCCTTAACGTGCCCGAGGCGGTCTCCGGTGACCTGGGTCAGGTGGGCGACATCCTCATCCTGACGCTTCGCCGCATCGACGCCTCGAACGGAAGCGTCATCAAGCAGGTGACCGCGCAGACAAACCAGGGTGTCGACATGCTGGTCGCGTCGATGTCGGACATGGTGGCGACACTGTTCGACATCCCGCACAACCAGGTTGGAACCGTGCGGACATCAGGCCGTGCCGACGGATACAACTACCTCGTCATCACATACGGTCCCTCGTTCGCCTGGGTCGAGCCGGTCGTCTGGGTCAATTACTACCCGTGGTGGTGGGCAGGCCCGGTGCGGTATTATCACCATCATCACGTCTGGTGGGGATGGCACCACAGACACCCGCACGGCAGGCCGCATTACGCGGGTCCCCGACGCCCCTACCCGCATCGCGATTACAGCGACAGACGCCCGGGCAGGCGCGACAACGATGGACGGCGCGATGACGGAAGACGCGACCGGGACAACTTCTCGGCGGGCGCCAGCGGACGCGCGGACCAGGATCGCGGCCACAGGATGGACGGCGATTCCCGGCAGGACGTCAGGCCGATGCACAAACCGAACGGTCAGGGTCTCGACACCGGAACCAGGCAGGGCAGTCCGGCGCGCGCAGTGGACCGCGACGGATTCAGACCGGTTCGCAACGACAATGCGGTAAGACCCGGATACATGGCGCCGGCCCCGAACAACGTTGTGAACAGGCCTCAGCCGGAAATGAACCGCAACGTCAGGCCTCAGACGCCGAACGTCCGGTCGAACCAGGCCAGGCCTCAGAACGACCGCCCGGCGAACGTCCGCACCGACAGTTCGCGCGCGACGCCGACGTTCAACAGGCCGGCGACGGCGACAGCAAGACCGTCTTTTGGAAATGCATCCGGGGGCAGCGGGCAGAACGGCAAGAAAAAGTCGTCGAGCAGCAGTTCCAGTGGTTCGTCGGTCGGGTCGCCCTCCAAGTCGAAACCCTCGTTCAGCCCCGGCATCGGCGGTGGCGGGCGCAGAGGTGGGGCTCCTTCCAGATCACGTCACTGAGCACATCATTCACATCTGACCGGCTTTGATCGGATTCCGGCACAACCTGCCCAAAGCGTTTACCTGGACCCGGTGACAGTATCCGATGGGCTGAATTCAAGAAGTTCATTTACGGTGCGCGGCCTGGTCAGTCCGTCTTCCTTCCCTTCGTAACGGACAAACACATGCGGGGCCGACTTGGTGTACCAGATGAACATCTTCGGCGCCAGCCCGCCGATCGCGCCGCCGATCTTGAATTCCAGTTTGTAGGTATCAAGCGAACCGAAGGCCGTCTCGATGCGTTCCTCACCACGATGGATGATGCTGCCCGAGAATACCTGACCGTCGGTCATCACAAAATCGCCCGAAATCTTTGTTCCGGGACCTTTTTGAAACGGGAACCCACGCAGCAGGAAGTACATGCAGTCGCCAGCGAAGGCAGTCGGCCCGAACTCGACGGTCTTTTCCTCATGTTTGCCGGTGGCGCGGTCATTCCATGAATACGCGGCCTTGTTCGCCTTCCAGTCGTATTCCAGACGCCACGTCTGCTGCTCGGCGCCGCTGGACTCCTTCACCCAGGATACGGTCCGCAGCCCACGCGAGGACATCTCCATCACGGCCTTTTCGGTCCACTCGATGCGCTTCGCTCCGGACTTGTTGTTGTCGCCCTTCGCGAAAAAAACATACCCGTTGCCGTCGCGCTTCAGGTCCCAGCGATAGTTGTAGAGCGTCGAGTCCTTCCCGATGTACCTGGTCCGCTGGACACCAGACTCATGCGGGGCGATGTCGATGGCTCCGACGGACTCGCCGACCGCGATCGCGGGGCTCAGCAGCAACGCCGCGGCCAGCAAGACATGAATGATCCTGTTCATGGAAACCCCACGAAACGAGAAGCTTCGATGATAATACAGAAACGGCTGACTTCAGGAAGCAACTAGATGCATTCGGAGGGTTCGCTGTCGATTGCGATTGAACCGGAAAGGGCGGAAAGATCGATGGTTCCCTGCCAGACCGTCTCCGGAATTCCGCCGGCGTCCGTCACCTCGCGCAGCACGACGACACCGATGACGCCGGCGGCAACGGACGGAACCTCGATGGCGAAATCAAACAGGCAGTTACAGAAACAACGTCCCCCTTCCACTGCGGGCTTGTCCACTTCATGCAGCACATAGATCCCGTCCTGAAGATAGACGCTCATCGAGTGGTCACCGCAGCAGTTAAGGCATGTTGAACGATTCGTCAGGCTCAGTTTTCCGCTGGACTCATCCCAGGTCCAGTCGAGGTATTCACCGGCTGGCAATGGAGGAATCAGTCTTGGAGCTTCGAAGCCGCCACAGGCACTGTACGCTGGATTCAGTCCAATATTCGTGGCTTCGGCGCCGCACCAGCCCACATCCTCGCGAATCACGATTTGACCGGTGCCCCCGGCAAGGTCGATGTCGCCTGACCATGTCGTTTCGGGAGTCTCGCCATTCTCGGTGATGTAACGCTCCAGCCGAACAGCGATCGTGCCCTCAACCAGCGGGACATCGACCGCGAATTCGAACAGGCACATGCAACGGCATCGGCCACCCTCCTGGGCGGGCGAATCCTCCTCACGAATCACGTACACGCCGTCCTGGATGTACGCCTCGATCGAGTGATCACCGCAGCAGTTCAACCAGACCCCTGAATTGATGAAATGAATGACGCCGTTCTCTGAGTCGACTTCCCAGTCAAGCGTCTCGTCGGTGCACTCGGACAACTCGGCGGCCCGATCGTCAAACGCCTGTTCGATCACCTCGAAGCCACCACAAGCGCTGGCACGCGGATTCAGTGTCACGAATACCGGATCCGTCGTCTCAGCATCGGCGGTGTCGACAATGACCAAGTCGGTAACGGTCGCGTCGGTAACGGTTTCGTCGGTTCCCGGATCGCCGACCACCGTGTCATGTCCAGGCATTTCGCCTGACTCGTCGGTAACGGTCGCATCCCCTGGCACGCCGTTGTCAGTGCCAGCGTCGCCGATCACGTCCTGATCATGCCCCGTGTCATTTCCTGAAGACCCCGAGCACCCCACTGCGGCCAACGCTGACAAACACAAGGCCACGATAACAATCCTGCCATTCATGATTCAGCCCCGCGGGTTGGATTACCCGCCGATTATATTACAAGATCAGCGTGACTTCCATGCACGCGGCGCGACAGGCTTTTCGCGCCCCGCTCCGCGCCGCTCGTGTACAATACCGCGCCATGGAAGTGTTCAGAAACATCTGCGTCGCGGCAGTCGCCATCCTGATGATCTCGTCGGCAATCAGGTATATCTGGCAGATCATCCGGGGCACGGTCGAACCCGCCACATCCACCTGGATCATTTTTCTGTCGGGCACCGCCCTTTCATTCACGACATACATGCTAGCCGAGGACCGCGACGTGACCAGCGGCATACTGAACACGATGGACGTCCTGGAGGTCGGCAGCATCCTGACCGCTGTGCTGATCTTCGGGCACGTCCGCGGGGTCAGGTTCAGTCGGTTCGAGCGCTGGTATCTGGCTGGAATCGCGATGATCATCGCCTATGGACTTACTTTCGGCGACGCCTGGGGGTCCAATCTGTTCGTCCAGGCGCTCATCTCCCTGGGATACGTGCCGACCGTTCACAAGATCATCAGCCTGAAGCGCAACACCGAGTCGTTCATGGCGTGGTCATTTTCATTTTTCGCGGGCGTGTTCGCGCTGGTGCCGGCGATCCTGGATCGAAACACTCTGGCGATCGTCTACGCCAGCCGCACGATCGTGATGGTCGGTCTGTTCCTGGGACTGATGGCCTACTTCCAGTTCGGCGGTTTCAAGACTCGGGAAGAACCCGGACACAGCCCCCGATAGGCATGGTGGCGACCCTGACGTGCGGGCGCGTGGCCGCGACCGTGTCCAGAAATTCGACGAAATCCACCCCGGGAACAAACCCGAACGGCCCGTCCAGTGGTGTGAACATATCGTCAAAATGGATCGGGATGACCGTGGTGGCACCCGTGGGGTCAACCACGCGGCGCATGTAGTTGTCGGTGTCGGCGCGCCCGGCCAGGCACGGCATGAACACGTCGGCTTGAACACCTTCGTACATTCCGTCCACCCAGCCCGCGCTGGAATGATGGATGAACGTGCCGGTCGGATGCTGAACGACGATGCCGAAAAAGCCGCCCATCCTGTACCTGCGGGCGCCAGCCGGCGGGATCAGTGGCCTGGCGATGACACCAGGATATGGAATACGCCCGAACAGAGCCGGGCCGTGTTCGCCCTGAACGAAACGAATTCGGAACCTGCCCAGTTCAATGACGTCACCGTTTCCGATCACCTTGATCGCCGCCTCGGACAAGCCGGCGCCGCGTCCGATATTCGCTGTGCTCTCGCTGCCGAACAGCTGACACCCGGCACGGGACGCGAAGTATGGCGCGTCCATCGCGTGGTCGTAGTGCGAAAGCCCGACAAGCACGGCCTGGCAGCCATGCGTGACAACCTTGTCATACCAGGTGGAAACAAGGTCAAGGCGCGGCGCCATTGGCCAGCCCACCGCAATCCTGGTCATGCAATATCGGCTGACGAAGGGATCAATCAGAAAACCGGTTTCGCCGTCCGTGACATACACACCGGCGTTTCCCAGAGAGGTCGCGAACACGCCCTGCACTTCACCGGGATCGGCCGGACGAAGCAGCAGCGCCTCGCAGCGGCCCGCGGCCGTGGATCTTCTGCTGGCGTTCTTCATGTTTTCACGGCGGTTAGGCCCGCCGCCCGGTTGCAGTCGACATAAGTATCGACGCAGCGGCCCGAACGGTCAACCTGTAACCGGCCGGCCCGGTCATTCCCAGCTGCATTCGGCCATAATCGGCTGCTCGACAAGGACAGGACGTTCATCAGGCTTCGACAAATACACCATCGGCAGCCATCCCATCGAAGCCGTGTTGAATGTCGTTATCCCGTCGTCCCGGACAACGAAGGCGAGACAAACCATGTTGGTGGTGGCATCGTGGGCACTTTCACAAAGCATGTAGTCACCCGCGTCAAGCCGGGCCTCGTACCGTCCGTCGCATTCGATGGTCAGGAGTGGCGGGGTCGAACAGACCTGTAACGCGCCGGACTCAGATGACACGGGACTGTCGGTATGCCACAGATAGATCCACTCACGTCCCAAAGGGCATTCTTGACACGTCTGACCCAGGTATTCTTCCACGACGTCTCCCAGAAAGACACAGGCGCCCGCAAGCCCCTGGTCGATCTCGATAACCCGTGCCGACCGCGGAAGCGCGTCGCATCCTTCGGTGTCACAGTCCATGCACGACACAAACCACATTGACGCCATCGCGCAGGCGAGAACCTGTACGCGGATTAAGTTCTTGATTCTTTTCGACATGTTGTATTTCCACGTTCGCCAGACATAAGTCTATGCTTGAACAGGACCACCGTCAATCACATGGTCCACGGAACAGTCCATCCAAAGGCGCTGTCGAAGACCATGCAGGTCCAGAAGCCGGGACAGCCGAGGTCGACAGGTGTCATTTAAAGGTGAGACCAGGAGGACATGTCGTGTAGCTGAACTCGGGGTGGACGCCGGATTCAGGAAATTCGGACGCGTCAATCAGTTCAAGAGCATCCTCCAGATCCATGGTGGTCCCGTCATAGTCGATCACACAGTCGTCCTTGATTGGAAAGATTCGTGCAATGGTCCAGAACGACGGGTCGAATGCCTGATGAAGACAGCTGTCGTTAAAGAAGGCCAGTGCAGGGCCCACGTAATAATTCCAGGACTCATACGCGGGAGCGCCACTGCTGCACGTCAACATCGCATTCCCGGTGCATTCCTGCGGACGACCGGTGGGACAAGCAGACAGATTTGAACAGATCAGCCGTGCATCGCCTCCTATATCACCGAAAATAGCCTTTGTTATTCCTGAGTCGCTCAAGACATCGACCGTTCTCTCGGTTGTTTCCCAGTAGTCGGCATGAAACACCATCGTCTCGGTATCAACGGTCGCACCAAGCTCCACGATTGCCGCGCCCAAAAACATGGACTTTGAGTCCTTCAGCCACGCCGACAGATGTCTTTCAGTGCAGTTAATGCCCGGATCTGGTTCGAAGTCTGGAAGCCTGTCCTTCAAAACGCTGCAATCCTCATAACCAACCATGGCACCATTTGTCCAGCCACCCGCCAGCATCGGACCGTTGTCAATCGAGCCATCCGAACCGGTGTCGCCGGCACCAGCGCCTTTGATATCACTTTGGTGATCTGCCCCGGTCTCCCGCAGTCCAAGGTCATCCGCACCATTCGTGGCATTGCCACATCCAACCAGACAAATTGGCACTAACATCAGTATTTTATTCATGATTCATAGCTCGAAACCAGCCTGTACAGGTTACGGTCAAAGGTCCCAGAACGCTACCAGTTCGTGACGAAACCGTAGCACTCGGGCGCGCTGTCGAAGACCATGCAGGTCCAGAAGCCGGGACAGCCGAGGTCGACACAGTCCAGGATGTGGTCGTTGGCCGCCGCCTGATGTTCATCGCCGCACTGGTTCTCGATCGAATCGCGGCAGTTGGCGATGCATTCACCAACCTGATCGTTGTCCGGCGAGGTCCCGAGACACTGGAAATTCTTGTCGCAGTACTTCTGGCAGGCGACAAATGAGTTGAAGTCGTCGATCGCGCCGCAACCGTTCGTGCAGACAAGAACCGCGGCCAGCAGAAGACCGGCGCCGGCCGTCTTGATGGAAATCGATCTGAGGGTATTGGTCATATCTGTCATGCTCCTTGCCAATACTGGCGTCAGGATAATGAAAATGGCGGCACAAAACCAGCCGGGAACGTTCCGGCGGCGCGTGTCTGACCAAGGCGCCATTCAAACGTGACTCTGGTGGGACATACCGCCGGGCCGGACTCGGGTCGGGCTTCGGGTTCAGGCATTTCGACAGATCAAATCCCGCCCAAATGAGCCTTTCTGTTGCCAGTTGGGTGCTTTTCGGCTATTAAAAACTTCCGGCCACATGAAGCAACCGATCTCGAAGAGACAAAGAGACAAAATGCCCAGAACCACCGGTTTTGACAACGAAAAGTACCTTGCAGAGCAGACGGCGGCGATCCTGGAACGGGCCCGGATGTTCGGGAACAAGCTGTATCTGGAGTTCGGCGGCAAACTGATGTACGACTTTCACGCGGCCCGGGTCCTGCCGGGATACATGCCGAACGTGAAGACGCACCTGCTTCAGAAACTGAAGGACCAGGCCGAACTGCTGGTCTGCATCCACGCGGGCGACATCGAACGCCGCAAGATGCGCGCCGATTTCGGGATCACCTACGAATACGACGCGCTCAAGTTGATCGACGAGCTTCGCGACCGCGGAATCTCGGTTCGAGGCGTCGTAATCACCAGGTTCGACGAGCAGCCCGGCGCGTGTTCCTTCCGCGACAAGCTGTCAAGGCGCGGCGTGCCGGTCTTCCTGCATCGCGCGACACGCGGCTATCCAACCGATGTCGACCTGATCGTCAGCCCGGACGGGTACGGGGCCAATCCCTACATCGAGACCACCCGGCCGCTGGTGATCGTCACCGGCCCGGGGCCCGGCAGCGGCAAGCTGGCCACCTGTCTGTCCCAGGTCTACCATGAACATGTCAGGGGCGTTCGCGCCGGTTACGCGAAGTTCGAGACGTTCCCGATCTGGAACCTGCCCCTGAAACACCCGGTCAACGTCGCGTACGAGGCGGCGACCGCCGACCTGCGCGATATCAATCTGATCGACCCGTTTCATCTTGAGGCGTGCGGCGAGAAAGCCGTCAACTACAACCGTGATGTCGAGGCCTTCCCCATCGTCAAGCGCATCCTTGCCAGGATCATGGGTGACGAGCATGTCTACCGGTCTCCTACCGAGATGGGCGTGAACCGGGCCGGGTTCGGGATTGTGGACGACGAAGCCTGCCGCGCCGCCGCCAGACAGGAAATCATCAGGCGCTATTTCAGGTACAGCGCCGAGTATGTGATGGGACTCGCGGATCCAGAATCGGTCGAACGCTGCAAGCTGCTGATGGATGAACTTGAGATCTCGCCGCTGGACAGATGTCTGGTCGCTCCAGCCAGACAGGCGGCCCTGGACGCGGAAAACAAAGGCAAGGGAAACGAGGACGCATACTGCGGGGCCGCCCTGGAACTACCGGACGGCAGCATCGTGACCGGACACAACTCGCATCTGATGCACGCGGCCTCGGCTGTGATTCTGAACGCCATCAAGAAGCTGTCAGGCGTGCCAGATCGCCTGCACCTGCTTTCGCCGAACATCATCGAGTCGATCGGATGTCTGAAAAAGGGCGTCTTCAGGGAGAAGGGCGTCAGCCTGGATGTCAAGGAGACGCTGATCACCCTGAGTATCTGCGCCACCACGAATCCAACCGCGTGCCTGGCCATGGAAAAGCTGAAGGACCTTGCAGGCTGCGAGATGCACATGACGCATCTTCCCACTCCCGGGGACGAGGCCGGGTTGCGCAGGCTCGGCGTGAACCTGACGACCGACCCGGGCTTCGCGTCAAAGGACCTTTTCGTTTCCTGATAAACCAGGCATTTCCTACTCACCGATTGTTGTTGTTGCGCACCCTCGACCCAACATGCTACAAACCTGTTACCAATTGGTTATGCGGAGGTAGGCCATGTCCGGAAGGTTCGGGTTGGGCGTTGTTTCGTGTCTGGGCTTGCTGGTGATCGTGGTTTCAATCGGCTGTGGCGCCAGTCAGGTCAAGAAAGACGCGGGTGCGCCAACGGCCGATGACCCCGCTTTCCTCAGCAGCGTCGAATCGTGCAACTACGGTTCTGGAGTGGCCTGCGCGTCGGCCGGTTCCGTGATGTGGACCCAGGCCGAGGAGGACACGACACTCGACCCGGCAACCAGGAAAAGCCGCTACGCGCTTGCCAGGGACTACTTCAGGCGCGCATGCAACATGGGTGTGACCGATTCCTGCCTGCTTTTCGCGCAGTGCGTTTACGAGGGCAAGGGCGGACCGAAGAACGTTGCCGAGGCCGAGGTCGCCGCGGGACGTTCGTGTGCCGCCGACAACGCGCTCGGATGCGCTCTTCAAGCGGTGATACTGCTGAAGGACATCGGCACCGAGGATGCGATCCAGACCGGCGCCGAGGCTCTGTTCAAGTCGTGCAACCTGGGATACAAACCCTCCTGCGAACTGATCGAGAGTGTCATGAAGGATATGACCGACTAGGCGCGGGGGGCGTTATGTCCGCGAAAGATGACGAAATGGTTCTGGTGGTTCCCCGGACGGACGTGCCCTGCTTCCAGGGATTCATGCCTTTCGATCGGGACGGTATCCGCGCGCTTGTCGCGGCAGGTCGCTTCATGCCGCGTTCAAGGGCCGAGAACGACGGGGACTTCAAGCAACTCATCCCGTACGCAATCTTTTTCTGCGAAGGCCGGGTGTTCAAGTACCGACGCGGCGTCAAGGGAGGCGAGTCCCGGCTGTTCGGTCTGGTGTCGGTCGGCGTCGGTGGCCACATGTCGGCCTGCGACGCCCTGTCAGGGCCGGATCTTTACGAAACCGCCTTCACTCGCGAGCTGACCGAAGAGGTCGATCTGCCCGGCATCGTCTCGAATGATGTCCGCGGCCTGATCAATGACGACTCGAACCCGGTCGGCAGGGTTCACCTGGGAGTCGTACACAGGTTGGTCGTCGAGTCGCCGGTCGTACGTTCGCGTGAGGATGAACTGGTGGATGACGGCTTCGTGTCGCCGGCCGAACTTATCGGCCGTCCAGACGAACTGGAAACCTGGGCGCGCATCTGTCTGGAGAATCTTGGCCGGATTTTGTGAACTGCGACCCGCGGCGTTCTGAATCAGTCCCAGGCCTCGGCTTTCGTGAACCGTCCATCGATATGCGGCTCGCCTCGCGGCTTTACCTTCAACACGAATCTGGTGCCATCTTCTTCCGCAGCGGTGTGCAGCGCGACCGATCCCGGGATGAAGAGTGGTTTCTTGAACCTGACCTCGAAACGGCAGGGCACTTCAACCGGTCTATTCCGTTCCATGACTGCCAGGCAGCGCGCGGCCGAGTACATGCCGTGGGCGATTGCCCGCTTGAAACCGAACATCTTCGCGGTGATCGCCGACATGTGGATTGGGTTCGGATCACCCGCTGGTCCCGAGAACTTCCTGCCCGCGTCGGCCTTCAGCGACCACTCGGCCACCGGTTCGCCCCAGTCCGGTTCCGCGGATGCCTGACCGGCCGGCTTGTCGGTCTTCTTCCGGGCGCCCGCGGGCAGCGGCGACAGGTAGACGCTGGTTTCGCGCCAGACGATCGCCCCATCCACGCTGACGTCGGTCAGGATCGTGAACATCTGACCACGCGGACTTGGCGTGATGCCCTCTATGCGCGCCCTGAGATCCATCCTTTCGTCATCACGGATCGGACGCAGCGCGTCGGTGCTGTTGCTGAAGTGAAGCAGACCGAACAACCGCAGCGGGAAACTCGGACTGGTGAACATTGCCATGTGCAGCGGCATCGCCATGGCGTGAACGTAAAGCATCGGCAGCTTTCCGTCTTCCTTCAGTCCGCAGACCCGGCGGTACCCGGCCAGCGTCTTCGGATCGGCCACGGCGCCGAGCCACTCCGATTCAAAACACACGCCAAGTCGTTCCTCGGGAGCCTGCGCGGGCCTTCCCGCCAGAATCGACTTGACCATCCCCCAGCCGTTCTTCGGCCGGTTCGTAAACTTCAGGCTGATCGTTGTGCCGTTGTCCATTTCGCCACCTTCCCGTCAGGATATCGGAATCAAGAAAACGCATCGGCGCCATGCCTTCGCGACCAAGCCAGCCGACGGCTGCGTTTGTTCAGCCAACACAAGTATCATCGGGGTATTGGCGCCAGTCAACGGATCGATTCGTCCGGGAACGGGAACCCGCCTTGTTCCCCTCCCGGCCGCCGGCGGTGGCGGGCGTTTTCTTAGTCAGTTCCGTAAACACTGGTATCATACGCGCAGGCCCAATTTTGACTTTTCTGCCACCCGGGAAACAGATGGCCCCCAGCAGAAGAAAGCGCCCAGTCTTGC
>Ga0116141_10000074_pt1 | contig 61959 bp, 49 predicted proteins | sample AD_UKC097_MetaG_FD_89744 | JGI IMG/M metagenome (GOLD analysis project Ga0116141, IMG submission 89744) | Active sludge microbial communities of municipal wastewater-treating anaerobic digesters from USA - AD_UKC097_MetaG | ecosystem: Engineered > Bioreactor > Anaerobic > Digestate | place: USA...
AAACGGCTTCACCAGCAGGAGCGCGCTCCTGCTGGTGAACCAAACACTATGACACAGAAAATAATAACCGTGGCTTCATAATTTTACAGAAAAAAAGTTGCACAACTCTTATTGCAATTGAGGACAGCTAATCTTGTTGAAGGGAAGGTATATAATCCGGGCGCTTTTATTTTCTTTATCATCGGCGGATTTGTTCCTTCAATTGTCGGTATTTTTTTGACCAGAACCTGCGACGGCAAATCCGGACTTAAGCAATTACTCAGGTCAGCAGTCAATTTTAAAATTGGGAATCAGGCACTCTTAATAATACTGGCATATCCAATCCTTATAGGGGCTCTTCAACTTATTATTAACAACCTCCTGGGAGGTTCCTTCGATTACTCCCGGTTTTTTAAGCAGTTGCCTTCAGTCATACCTTTGGTAATACTTGGGCCTTTATCTGAGGAGTTCGGCTGGAGAGGCTTCCTTCAGAAAAGGGTGAATAAGGAATTCTCTCCGGTTTCAGGAAGCCTGGTAACAGGGATTACCTGGTCATTGTGGCATTTACCCCTGTTCTTTATGCCCGGAACATCGCAGCATGATTTCAATATGCCGTTCCTGCCTTTTCTTGTTGCCGTTACAAGCTCTTCATTTATTTATACTTACGTGTTTCTTAAATCAAACGGTAGTTTGTTTTCAGCACTTTTGCTACACTGGATAGTGACCTATATTATGCAGGTGATAGCCAGTCAGGTCACCAGGACACCTGCCTATAACTACCTGGAATGTTTGCCTGCGCTTTTAACAGGAGTTCTTTTCATATTTATTCTTTATAAAAACGGAACAAAAGCATCTGCATGACGCGCTCACTTGCCGTGCAGGATTGTAACCAGATAATTCGCAAGCAATGAAAACGACAATTGCATTTTGTGGTCTCGATTGCAGCACCTGCCCGATTCATTTGGCAACGCTCGAGGAAAATCCCGATATAAAAACCAAAATGAGAATTGAGATTGCAAATATGCTGGCCAAGATCTACCATGTAACTCCAAAACCAGAAATCATCTGTGATTGTGATGGATGCAAGATTACTGATGGCAGGTTATTTACTGGATGTGCAGGCTGCGAAATCAGAAAATGCGCGCTGGAGAACAAACTTGTCAACTGTGCTTTTTGCAGTAATTATCCTTGTGACAAACTCAACAGGCACTATGCTTTTGATCTGGAATCAAAAGCCAGACTTGAAGAAATACGTTCCAGATCGAAATTTCGAAGCACACATGTTTAACACAGATCCTAATGAACTGAGCAAGAAATTTTTGGGACAAACAGGCAAGAAGGTTTGACGATAGCCAGAAAGAATTCGAAACTGCTTCAGGGGAAATTATTTCCAGAACAAAGGAATACCTTAATGCAGGCACCTGGAGTGGTACCACGATCCTGATTTACTTGTTCCAGATGAACGGGGCCTTTCGTATGTAATTTTCACTTTTAATCTGCCCGATCAGAAACTCTGCCAGATCAGCAGAACTTATACCGGAACCTTTACAATCTGAGAGACTCGCTTCTACGTCGCCCCGACTGTCAGTTATCTTAATGAAAGGTACCCGCACGATTGTCCAGTCAAGAATGCTCTCCTGCAAGATTTTATACTCATGCTGTTTGTCAAGAATAGTTTTCCTGAACAGAAGTTTCATAATCAGAGACTTCATCTTAGTCCGGAATCCTTTTTTATCAGAATGCACATCAAGGGTCAATCCTGTCAGGACGATGTATCTTTTTATATTTAAGGCTTCCATCGCTCTGACAATGTTTTTTGCGGCCAGGCTGAACACAGGATCCTCTCCTTTCGTCTGGCCAAGTGTACTGATCACAGCCTCACAACCTTTTACGAGGCTATAAACAGACTCATAATCTGTAACATCTCCAACGACTTTCTCAACAAGATCAGTTTCTTCAAGTTTCCCGGGATTCCTTGTTAAGGCTTTGACCTTAAAGCCCTGACTGACTAATTGTTTTATTAAATATCTACCTGCTTTACCAGTTCCACCAATAACAGCAATTTTAATATTTTGATTCATTTCGGACATAATTTGAAGACTAAAGAAACTGTAATTCTGGCTCATTGAATCCTGTTGGAATCAGGAAAATAAACAATAATGATAATATACAGAATCAGATTTTATCATGACTGACATGACACCTCCAAGTTGCACAACTTACTGGAGGGCCCATGTGCCAATCCCATTGATTCTTATCTTCCTGTTTAATGCAGTAATATCAATAATAAATACAGTAAGAGTTGTTTCCGGGGAACCTTATGAGAATATTTCCTTCTTTAAATCAAGAAAAAGTATTGAAAAAAGTAAGACAGAACAGGATATTAAAGAAAGGTCTCAAAAAAGGTAGTGACTATCCGGGTATTAAGTTAAAATCCCGTCCTTTGAACACTGACATCCAAACGTTATATAATTAGCAGCACGAAATGAATCCGGTATATTTCAAGGATCAGAATGAATCCGGAAACCGGACTTCAGGCTTATTATATTGGTAACCCGGGGATGATATGATAAAGTAATGCCTTTCCCTGAAGGATTTGTTCACGCACAGCATCAGTAATCTGCTACCGGCAGGCACTTTTTCCTGCCTGATCTGACCATTCGGCATCTCAATATTTAGTATTAACTTTACTTTAGTAATCAGCACATCTGCATACCAATGCAGACAGAAAGGCTGATGTAAATCTTATTTTTTGGGGTGTCCATTAAAAGGGGGAATTATGATCAAGAATTCGTTCAGGTGGATTGCCGCTCATCAGGTAACATCTTTTTTCACGCTCACTTTCCTGATAACATGGGGTCTGGGATTCTCATACATTGCGGTCACGCGCGAAAAGTACCTCTTTCTGCCATTGGTGTTTCTGGCAACATGCGGCCCCGCCTTCGCCGGTATCATAGTTGCATGTGTCTCAGATTCAAACCGGCAGGTGGCAAAAAAGCGTTTTTCATGGCTCGCTTTCTTAATCTCATGGCTCGTCGTTACTCTCGTCTTCATAGCAAATCAATTCTTCATCAATAAAGGGCCTGTATCGACCGCACTTGTCATCCTGGTGGCTATCTCAGCTCTTCCGGTTGCATTTATCGTTAATCTCGCTTATACACGGTTCCCCGTTATACGAGGTTTCAGGCTTAAGTCAGCCGTTTCAGGAGGCAATCTTTCATGGATCATTATCGCGTTGTTACTCTTTCCTTTCCTGACAATGACCTCAGTTCTAGTCAGCAAGTTACTGGGTCATGAGACGCCCGCGTTTTCCAGCCTGCCGGCTACGGGTCTTGGCCTGGTCGGATGGTTTGCCGTCAAATTTCTTTCACAATTCTTTTACTTCAACGGGACCGGTGAAGAGGTTGGCTGGCGTGGATTCGCACTTCCACGGTTACAGCCCCTGACCAGTCCTCTTGTTGCCGGCCTGATACTAACCCTCTTTTGGGTCCCCTGGCACCTGTTTCTCTGGATCAGTGAAGGAAGGGAAGTCATGACATTCTCTTTCTGGGTCAGTTCGTATCTTCTTCACATACCTTCCGGAATAATTCTTTGCTGGTGCTATAACCGGAGTCGCGGAAACCTTCTTGCAGCAGGTACTGCCCATGCATCTGCAAATACAATAGTGGCATTGCTCCAGCCTCTGGAACAGAATATCATGATTATAGTGTTCTTTGTTTTTGCCGCATTAATTATTCTGGTTGACCGGATGTGGAAACGCCTTCCTGAAGGACACCTGGCAGTTCAAGGGATAGCTGAAGCCTGATCCCGTTCCGGATTGTCCGGGAGAAGCCGCGCCATTCGGCCTGCCGGAGTCTGGGGCAGCCTTATATAACGACACGCCGTCATGAAACCATGCCGGTTTTGGTGCTGAATTCATGATGAAAACGAATATGACCATGAAGACATTCAGAGTTGTTACAGGACTTGCATTTTTAATGCTGCTTACCGGCTGTACCATAACAGTTTATCCGGTGATAACGGAATCTGAGGCAATCTTCGATGCGCGACTTCCTGGCAACTGGAAGGAGATTGACGGGTCAGATCAGATGACTGTTTCCCGTAGCACGGGGAACAGTTACGAGATTGAATACACAAGTGAAGGGAAAACCGGAAGGTTTGCGGCCCGGCTGGGTTATCTCGGAGACCACATGGTACTTGATGTCTGGCCAAAACCCCGGCAGGGTGATGTGCCTGATCCTTATGCACCTTTGATGTTGGCAGGGCACCTGCAGCTATTTCCGGAGTTCAGTGATAATGAGATTTCACTGGCGATTATCAATCCTGATGCTCTTCTTTCAGCACTTCAGTCCGGGAAAGTCAGGCTGCCGTACCGCCATTCAACCGAAGTCACTGCAAACACAGACGATGAAGGATTAGTACTTACCGGAACCACAGACGAGCTGCGTAAAAGTCTTGGTACATACTGTGCAAACCCTGCCGTTTCCGAACGGGATTGGTTGCATGTCCGGCGTACGTCAGGAAGTTCATTCCAGCCCGTCAGTGTACCCTGTTTTGAGGCTTCCGCATGGCGGGAAGCCGATCAGCTCTTCAGATGCGATCCTCACTGGCTGGGAGCCGATGTTGCATCTACAGTGGACCTGGGTAACAACCGTACACTCTGGCTCTTTGGTGATACCTGGATCGATGCCTCAGGAAAAGGAACCAGGAAAGGAGCGCGAATGATAAGCAACAGTGTCGCCATTCAAACAGGCACTGATCCGGCGACCGCAGATATATCATTCTTCTGGGGGACAGATGCTGGTGGTAATCCGGATGCTATGTTCCCGGATCGCGATGGTGAGTCGCTCTGGTTTGGGAATGGAATCCGGGTAGGCGACCGTCTTGTCCTGTTTTTTGCACGTACCATACGGAATACGGGCGTCGGCCTTGGTTTCGAGCACGTAGGCTGGACTGCAATAATGGTTTCCAATCCCGATGCTGAGCCTTCCTCCTGGCAGGTGCAGGAGCTTGAAACTCCTGAAAATTCTCTGGGTATCCTTGTGGGATTTGCTGCAGTACTGAAGAGCGAAGGGTACGTTGTGGCATTGGGCTCTCAAAATCCGGTCAAATCACACCCGATCTTTGCGGCACGATGGCCGGAAGATGAGATTCGTCGTGGAAACCTGCTTCACCCTGAGTGGTGGGCAGGTGAAATGGTTGGATGGGTCCCGGATTCGTCCGGTATTCAGCGGTATCCTCTGTTCAACGGGGGGCAGACTGAACTGACCATCCATTATGATGATCCGAGCAAACGATACATCTGTGTGCAGACTGAGGGTTTCGGTGCAGCTGACATTATGATGAGGGCTGCACCGTCGTTAACCGGTCCCTGGTCTGATCTGCGATTGTTATACAGGCCCCCGGAGTATTACAGGGAGAATGTAAGTATCTACTCAGGCAAGGCCCATCCGTCCCTGACGGGCTCTGACCTGGTTTTAACATATGCCACAAACACTTTCAGATTCGAAGAACAGTTGACAGACAGCCTCATTTATTATCCAAGGTTTGTCAGATTGACGAGATGCCGTTAGAACTCTCTATATATGACAACATTAACAAAAAAGGAAAAACTTGAGTTTTTCACCAGATGGACTTTATTGAGCTTCGGGATAATCCCTGTAAGCTATATGGTAAGTCTGATCGTTGTCCTGTTGGTCCACGGGGCTTTTGGATTTAGTCAGATGGAAGGAGGAACATATCTTTCCCAGACAGTAATGCAGGTAGCCGGCGGAGCGGTAATAGGACTGGGCACGGGTTTGTATCAGAGATCACTTCTTAAAAAAGTCTTCAATGTATCATGGAGCTGGATTTACACACTCATGATCGGATTTGCAATTACAGAACTGCTTGTGTGCCTGATTCTCTGGCGCCTGAATATTAACAGGTATGAGTTAAGGTTTGTTGAGTCCAATCCGCTTCCTGAATCCCTGTTCTTTGCATCTGCAGGTTTACTGACCGGCTTTTTGCAATGGCCGCTGCTGAGAAGGCACTTTCTTAGAAGCATTCTTTGGGTGCCGGCAAGTGCTTTTGGATGGGGCATTTGCATAATCATCACTTATTTTGCAGGCATGGTGATGAAAGGTGGATTATCGATCCTGACCTTTATTTTTGGTGCGTTATTGTATGGCTTAATCACCGGTGGAACACCGATGTGGGTATTCAGGGAAAGAATCAGATGAGATCTCATAAGTATGATGTGATTAATAGATGAAGAGGATGGTTAACTTCTGGTGGTTCAATAAATAAAGTTTGAAAATAAATAAATAATTATTAAATAACAATAAATAATTGTTATCTTTGAGCCGTAATCAAACCCATTGTCAATTATGTCGAAAAGTAACAACTTCGTATTTCAGGCCTTAAATGTCGTGGCCTGGATCATATTTATCGGCCTGTGTATAGAAACCGGGGCTTTGCTGGTCAATTTTGTATATAGTCTCTTCAAGCCTGAGGTGGTACATAATCTTTATCAGAAGCTTGATTTAAGCCAGATTTACAATCTTAACAAATGGGCTTATTTTGGTCTGTACGGATTCATATTGTCCATTTCGGTATTAAAGGCATATCTGTTTTATGTAGTCACAGAGCTTTTAAGCAAGCTTGATCTGGAGGAGCCATTCAGCATTTCTGCTTCCGGTCATATAACAAAAATCAGCTACATAACTCTTTCCGTAGGAATTATAAGTTACATAGCCCGGCAGACTGCAATGGGATTAACGCATTACGGATTCGATACCGCTCCTCTGGGAAAGTTCTGGGCTGACAGCAAGGCTTTCATTCTGATGGCAGCAGTACTCTATGTTATTGCGTCTATTTTTAGGAGGGGAGTCGAACTCCAGAACGAAAACGATTTAACCGTATAGCCATGCCGATCATTGTGAACCTGGATGTAATGATGGCCAGGAGAAAGATGTCGCTTAATGAGCTGTCAGAGAAAGTTGATCTGACCCTGTCGAATCTTTCCATATTAAAAACCGGGAAAGCAAAGGCGATTAGGTTCACCACCCTCGATGCAATATGTAAGGCATTGGACTGCCAGCCCGGTGATATACTCGAATACAGGGAGGATGTTAAGGAGGAAGCATAGTGCAGAGCGATGCATAAAATATAATGAACAACTATTGTGATCATGCGCCGCTGATGAATCAAAAAATGAAACCATGTATTATTCTCCTTGCCACTCCTCCTGTCACCAAAGATTCAACCACACAATAATGAAATGAACTATATAGCTGATCAAGATTTCGGGAAGGTCTCATACAGAGAAAAGCCTTTAGCAAAAGGTGAGTACGAGAACTGCCGGTTCCGTGACTGCGACTTTTCCGAATGCAATCTTTCCGATTTCGTTTTCACAGATTGTAAATTCATATATTGCAATCTGAGCCTCGTTAAACTGACGGGTGCAACCTTCAGGGATGTGAATTTTGTGAACTGCAAAATGCTGGGCTTGCATTTTGAGGATTGCAATGAGTTTGGGGTGTCATTCAGTTTCGAAAACTGTATGCTTGACCACTCCTCATTCTATAAGTTGAAATTATTGAATACCGGTTTCGGGGGTTCAAAACTGAAGGGTGTTGATTTTTCAGAATGTGATTTAACCGGTTCATTTTTCACTGACTGTGATCTTGACGGGGCAGTGTTTGACAACACCAATCTTGAAAAAGCTGATTTCTCAACGGCATTCAACTATTCAATTGACCCGGAGAGGAACAAATTTAAAAGGACACGGTTTTCATCAGGAGGGCTGAAGGGGCTATTGAACAAATATGATATCATAATAGTTTAAAATGATCAGCCCCCGTGCGGCCGGAACCAGGGAATTGCTTACCATGTAATGCTCAGGCAGGCAACTGGTGTATCCTGCAAACAATCAGATAATGAAAATAAATAATGAAATTATCCGTGTTCTGAGATCTCATAACCAGCAAATCACAGATTCAAGGTTTAAAACTGCAAAGGAAGTCGCCGGATGGTCAGGAGCTCTTCAGGCTCAGGATTATAATATGGCAAAGTGGGCTCTGGGTATCCGTATTCAGGATTCCACCGAGGTCATGATAAATACTGAATTCGATTCCGGCAGCATAGTCAGGACTCATCTACTGAGGCCTACATGGCACATAGTCTCGGCAGATGATATTTACTGGATACTGGCACTGACAGCACCACGGATAAAATCTTCCCTGAAATACCGCGACAGGCAACTCGGTTTAACTGACAATATCTACAGGAAGAGCAATAAACTTTTTGAAAAGGTACTGAGAGACATGAACCATAAGACCCGGGATGAGTTGATCGGGGAATTGGTGAACGCCGGGATCAGTGTTGATAACAACAGAGCCTCCCATATATTTATGAGAGCCGAACTTGATGGCATAATCTGCAGTGGCAAACAAAAGAACGGCACGCCAACCTATGCGATACTAGAAGAATGGGTTCCGAATAAAAATAAAAAATCTGGTAATGAATCATTGAAGGAGCTGGCAAAAAGATATTTTTCAAGTCATGGACCTGCTACGGTTCAGGACTTCTCATGGTGGTCGGGTTTGACCACCGCTGATTCAAGGCTTGCCCTGGATCTGAATCGATCAGACCTGATCTCAGATAAGTTTGAAAATCAGACTTACTGGTTTGCTGATTCCGGTTGCAATTTAAAATTGACGGATAAGGATTTTTACCTCCTGCCTGCCTATGATGAATTCCTGATTGGTTATCGTGACAGAACTGCATCATTGTCATTAGTCCATAACAGAAAAGCAATATCTGATAACGGAGTATTCTATCCGACGATCGTTTCCGGAGGGCAAATATCAGGAACCTGGAAACGCAGCATTAAGGGCAATCATATTATTCTGACATTCAATTTCTTTAAGAACGGGTCAGGTGATATCGGAATTGAAACAATATCACGATATGAAAAGTTTTATGGTAAAACTGCCGGTAGGAGTGCCTGTTCCTGTGAATGAAGCCGCTTTGACAGAATGTAATGATAATGAACATAGAAGAAACGATCAACAGGTATTTTACCAGCCACCATGAGCGGATAATGCCTCAGGTTCAGGCACCTGAATGACAACAATGAAGAAAAATTTGAATCGGCATTAAGAGACGGAAACGGTAGTCAGTGACTTGCATTACATCGACTTCCCTGGATAAGGGGAGGATAAAATGTGAATACGATCTGGCATCTGATAATACTATTATTTTTGTGTATGAAGACTCAGAATCAGCGAATAGCAAAAATCACTTTTTCTTCCTTGTATCCGTTGTACCTGGAAAAAGTGAAGAAGAAAGGAAGAACGGAAGATGAGCTGAACCAGGTCATCGAATGGCTGACAGGCTTCAGAAAGGACAGGATAAGGGAGCTTGTAGAGGAGGGTGTCACCCTGGAAGGATTCTTTGATAAGGCTGCCCTTAATCCGAACGCGAGCCTAATTACCGGTGTGATCTGCGGATACCGGATCGAAGATATTGAGGATCCGTTCATACGCAAGGTAAGATACCTGGATAAACTGGTGGATGAGCTTGCAAAGGGGAGGGCAATGGATAAGATTTTACGTCACTGAAATGGTTTACGTTGCTCTGCTCAGGGGAATAAATGTCGGCGGCAAAAACATCGTCGAGATGAAAAAGCTTAAAGCTGTGTTTGAATCACTCGGGTTTAAGAATGTTGTTACATACATTAATTCCGGTAACATCATCTTCGTCTCAACTCCTGACAACCATGAAATTATTTCACTCGAAGCTGCAAAGGCTATTCAAAGAGAATTTCAGCTTGATATTAAAGTCCTGGTCAGAGATTTCCGGAATATGGAGATAATCTGCAATGAACTGCCTCCCGAATGGGTAAAGAATGAGAGGATGAGGACTGATATTATGTTTCTGTGGGAGAAATATGACAATCGTGGGGTACTTGACTTATTGAAGATCAATTCAGTTGACAATGTGAGATATACTCCTGGCGCTGTTCTGTGGAATGTCGAATGGACAGATTACAGCAGGAGCGGTTTGATGAAGATAATGGGGACAGACCTGTACCGGAATATGACCATCAGGAATGTAAATACATTTCGCAGGATATACCAGATTATGAGTGACGTTAATGGGCGGTAACCTTCAGAAATTTGTCGCGGAAGACGAAAGTTTCCAGAATTCGGAGATTTCCCGTTAAAAGATCTTTTCAGATCAGACCGGGGCATGAAATTTGTGGATTATCATGAAATTTCCTGCTACAATGATACAGCAGCCAGATACAAAGTCAGTGTTAAGGATTCTGCTAATCCTGCTGGTTGTTATTATGACTGGTTGTGACAGCATCCAGATCGGTGAACCGTTCACCTGCAGAACTGACACGAAGTACTTCCTCACACCCGGCCTCTCTTTCACTATCGACTCGGTGAGTGATTACCGTTGTCCGAAAGATGTTATCTGCATCTGGGGAGGTGATGTTGACCTGTATTTCAATATCAGACAGGATCTGTCTACGATTGACACTTTGCTCAGATTGTCCGGCGGACCTTACTTTTTTGACAATTATTCCTTCAGAATCATTGAAGTAGATCCTTTACGCAATCATGACGAGGTTGTGGACCAGGAGGACTACCGGATCAAATTGCTGATTCAGAAGGACCAGGAGTAATTCTCAATTCTGAGAGCCTGGCTATTCATTCTCAATTCATCAAGTGGTGATGTAGTCAATTATGATTGCCGATTATCAGAAATCAGTTATTATATTCCGGTATTGATTATTCCTATTTTGAGAATTGCCACCAGTCGAAGTCGAAAAGATCTTTTTCTCCTCTGAAGACAGAGTAAAGATCGTGTATTCCGCTCAGGTTTTTTACCGGAGCGCTAAGAGTTTACCAGATACCGGCTTCACGTGAGAGGCTAACATCAATCGATGCAACGATTGGTCTGTCGATATGATCTGTACGGATTTCCATGCTGCCTCCAAATATTGGAGAAATGCTGACCTCGACAGCATGGGTTCCTCTGCCAAAGTCCACACATTGTACCATTTTGTAGTCTCCGTTATGTATGGCTGTTACAAACAATCGATCGGCGCTCATAGAACTTAGGAGTGATCCTTTTCAGCAAATCGTAACTGTGACCAAAAACATAGGACTTTCCTTTAAAGTCAATGATGCCATGGTGGTTCCCGTGCGTCTTCCCGGAGGCATCCATTATCATCCCCTTGTATTACCAGTCTCCGGTGGGCCTGGTGCTCATGTCGCAGACTTATAAGCATCGGTTCCCCCGTTTCCCGGGTTTTATCCAATCCACTATTGTTTGATGACAAAACCTCCCCCGGGCTGCAGTGTGATTGGAACCTTGCCATTGTTTTTGATCTTTTCACTGGTGACAAGAGGTTCTCTGTCGCTGTTGTCAGAGTAGATTGTCACTTTTTCCCCGGCAACCATAGGCAGGTTCAGGTCCAGTTCCAGCGGCTCCTCCAGGGCATTCACCCCGGCAATATACCACTGCTCTCCTTGGCGGCGGGCAATTACCGAGAACTTACCCGGATAACCGTCAATATACAATGTCTCATTCCAGGTGGTGGGGATATTTTTCATAAAGTCAATCAGGAAGACAGGTGTGTCTGTCAGGTTGTTGGGGGTAAGAGCAAACATCTGCACCGGGTTTTGAAAGAGTATGCCGGTAGCAATCTGAAACACGTCGGTGGTGAGACGTTTCTGTCCCCTGCTGTTCCCCCTGTTGAGGAATTTATTCATGAAGACCCCTCCGAATTCCATTGCCCCCACGCTGTTGCGGATAAAGGGGTGCAGGGTGGCATAGAATGCCTCTTTCTCCCGCACATCCTGCGAGAAGATCAGCATCTCCGAGGCCAGCACCGCCTCACTGCCTGCATAGTTGGGGTACATCCGTTCCCATCCGCGCGGCAGGGTGCAACCGTGGAAAATGATCATCAACCCGTAGTCATTGGCGTCGGAGAGGATATCTTCGTATAAGCGCAATGTTTCCTGTTTGTCACCACCGAAGAAATCAACTTTCAATCCCTTCACGCCTACCTTTTTCAGCCATTTCATCTCAGCTTTTCTGGCGATTGAAGTGTTCATCCGGTTTCTGGGTCCTTGCGGTGCATCATTGAAACCTCCGTTGGAGTTATACCAGAGAAAGACATCCACACCCTTTGAGCGGGCATAGGTGATCAGCTCCTCCATCTTCTCATAACCGATGTTGGAATCCCACAATGCATCAATCAGTATGTACTCAAATCCCATCTCTGCTGCCAGGTCGATGTACTTCACCTGGTCTTCACTGTTCATGCTCTGATCCTGCCAGACAATCCAGCTCCAGGTACCCCGTCCGTACCGGTACTCCTGAGATGCTTCGTATAACGGTTCCACCAGGTCGAACGGAATAGTTGTCTCCACTATAGGTCCCAGACCACTGCCCACCGTGATTGTGCGCCAGGGGGTAACACCTGGAAGAAAGATCTGAGCACCACTGCTCCCGAAGCCGTTGTTCTGCTTCAAATCGGGATATTCCACCCTGTAGAGTCCCTCTTTTGTGCCATCACTCAGGTGAGAAGCGCAGTACTGGCTGGTCACTCCGGTTTCGGAGATCAGTGCCCAGCCTTTGTCACCGATGCGGAAGAGACCCGGGAAGACATAACCCAGGTTACCATAGGTCGGTTTTCCTACCGGCTCATCATTGGTATAGCCACTTTCATAGCTGGGTGAGCTCCTGGCAAATCCACCCATGGCCCCCATCATCGGTGAGAGAAAAGTTGTGGTGAATTCCGGGAACTTAAAGCCGGTTGCTTCTCTTTCCACCACGCAGGCTCTTCTTTCGCCCCATTGAGGGAGTTCGTAGCGGAATGCCACATTGTTGTTGCTCACCTGGAACACTATCTTCAAGCCTCTCTGCCTGGCATCTTCGAAGGCGCATGCCAGCCTGTTGGCCTCATAGCGGACAGCCGACTGCTTGATTTTCTCCTGGGTGTAGCTCTTCTCCACCAATGATGTCTCATGACCGGTAAATGTGAGGTTGGTGCTGAAGTCCCCCTCGTTGGTGATTATTCCAAGTGGTGATTTTTCAAGGATTGTATTGCCGGCATATTCCACCGAGTATTGAGGTTGCCCCTCTTCAAGGCTGAGCTGTAGCTTCAGCTTTCCGTCCGGGCTGACCACCGTGGCAATCTGCGCAAAGAGGATATTTGTGGTAAAGGAGAATAGGAGTGAGTGGATAAGAGACAAGTGCTTCATGGTGTCAATTAACATTATAGGTGCCTGATAAGGACAAATATACCACGCCCCGGTGAGACCACATCCTGATTTCAGATAGTTAATTCCTTTTTACAGATAATCCATGATCAGCTTACAGCTTAGAGGGAGGTTTCCCAAAGTGTTTTCTAAATGTGGTACTAAAATATTTTACACTTGAGAAACCACATAAAACACTCACCTCAGTAATAGCATACTTGCCGGACTGGAGCAGCTTCAGTGCCTGATTCATCCGGATGCCTTTGATAAAATCTGAAGGCGGGAGATCTGTCAGCGATTTTAATTTTTTGTAAAGAAGAGAGGTTGAGACATTCATTTCTGAAGCAAAAATTTCTTTGTTGAACTGCGGATTGTCGATGTTGGTATTTACAATACTCACCGCTTTCCTGACAAACTTATTGTTCAGTTCATTCAGGTAGATTGGTCCACCTCCATTATCATTGATCAGCCGGAGCGCCTTCTCTTTTATAACTTTTCGGTTCTGAATGATGTTGGAGATGCGTTGGCGGAGCAGTGTCATATCAAACGGTTTGGTAAGATAATCGTCTGCTCCCAGACCCAGTCCCTGCAACTGTTGCGATTTCTCATTGAGTGCGGTCAGAAGCATTACAGGTATGTGGGATGTCTCGTAAGTTGACTTGATGAGGCGGCAGAGCTCAAAACCGTCCATATTGGGCATCATAACGTCAGAGATGATCAGATCGGGAATTCGTTTCTGTATGATTTTCCAGGCCTCCTCACCATCTTTTGCCACAGTGATCTGGTATCTGTTCTGCAATGATCGCTGCAGGAATGTTTTTAAATCATCATTGTCTTCTACAATCATGAGATGCTCTTTCTGATCGGACAAATGATGGTTTGTTTGTGATGCTATATCATTGACAGTCTGCACATTGGTGTGGTTCTCATCCGGTTGCACTTCTGAGGATGAGGACGGTTCCGTTACCGGTACCTCTTTATAGGGGATGGTGATACGAAACAGTGAGCCTTCATTTTCCCTGCTCTTCAGAGACACCGTACCTCCATGCATTGCTACATAGTTTTTTACCAGCAGCAGACCGATACCCGAACCGACGATAGTTGAGTTAACCACATTATCACCCCTGTAAAACTCTCTGAAGAGTTTTTGCTGAGCATTTTCTGAAATTCCCAATCCTTGATCCCTTACCTCCAGTATCCACCTGTTTGGTTCGCATTTTAGATTTATTAATACCTCACCATCAGGATGAGAATATTTAATTGCATTTGATAACAGATTGTCAATCACTTTTTCAATTTTCAGTTCATCCACTGCTGTCAAATATGATTCACAATTGGAGCTGAAGAGAAGCTTTATTCTCTGTTTCGATGCTGCAGCGTCAAACATTAATTTTCGCTGGCTGACGATCCTGACCAGATCATTCATTGCCCAAAAAATATGACTTTTACCGATGTCTGCCTTTTGGAAGTCAAGAAGTTGGTTGGCTACGGAAGAGAGACGTTCAGCCTGTTCAGTCGCCAGGTTTAGATAACAGCGTCCTTCATCTGAAAGGTTTTTCTCTTTACTAAGCTCCTCTATTGGTGCGTTGATAAGTGTTAAAGAGGTGCGTATGTCGTGAGTCATGTTGGTAAAAAAGCGGATTTTATCTTCAGCATGATGTTGTCTGATGCGATTGATGTAGTATCGCAGTAAAAATGCAAGAATAGCCGCAATAACGAAGAAGGCTATAAAACGAAACCAGACAGCTTTCCACCAGGGAGGGGTGATCTGAATCTGCAGGGAACGCTCCTGGATGATCTGTTTCATGGAGTTGTCGTACATCCTGATTTTCAGTGAATACTCTCCACCGGGCATACTGGCATAAGTGATTGCCCGCGAACCGGACGGCTGTGTCCATTCTTCGTCAATCCCTTCCATCTTCCATGCGAATTTCGAAGAGAGTGAGGCGGCCCCGATAGGCAGAAACTCAAGTGTAAGAGTGTTTTGGTCATATCTCAGGGATATCTCCTGTAATTTATCGAGGGGTGATGTGAGCGAAAAATTGGGATTGTTCCGCAGCGAGCGACCTGAGATTATGATGTCCTGATAATAAATCCTCCCCTTGGAAGGTGAGAATAGCACTGCCTCCGGTTCAAACATCAGCGCTCCGCTGCTGGTGCCCCAGATTAGCTGTCCGTTGGTAAGGGTCAGTGCTGCATTTTGGTTGAAAGAGACATTGAAGAAGGGCGGTTGGGAAGAGAATATCTCAACATTCTTTTCCTCGGTATTGAACTTGCAAAGACCGGATTCTGTGCCCAGCCAAAGGTATTTTCCTGCCCTGAGAATACTATTCACGTAGTTTGAAAGCAATCCCTCATTGGTCGTAAATTTTTCAAGCGTGTTGTCTTTCAGGTTATACCGCACCAGACCATCTCCTGATGTAGCCATCCATATATTGTCTTCAGCTACTACCAGGTCATGCAGAATGTACCCATCCAGGATGGTTCGGGTCTGACCTGTATATATGTCCATCATGAGCAAACCGTAGGTGCAGGCAAAAAGAAGGTTATCTGGTGAGAGATCGGTGATGGCATAGACCGGCTGAAATGGATAGGCAATAAAACGGCGCTCTTTCGCTATGTAACGGAAGGGCTGTCCCAGCGGGCTTCCCAACCAGAGATCCCCGTTACTGTCTTTGAAGATATCAAAAATGTAATCGTTGGTCAGGGATGAGAATCCATCAGTACTTGAATAATGCGCGATCTCCCTGCCGGAATTGCCGTCAAAAACGTAGACGCCCGATGAAAATGTTCCTGCCCAGATGTTGCCATCCACATCTTCGCAAAGCGAGAGAAAAACCTGTGCCTGATCCCGGACATCCTGATAATAGGTGCGCCAACTGTTTGTTGAGACATTCCAGCGACTCACCCCGTTATTGGTTGCAAACCAGATGTTTCCCCTGCTGTCCTCAATAATCTTGTTGACATTATTGTTACTTAGTGAATTGGATTCATTGATCTGATGAGTGATCTGTGTGACATCAGCTGATTCCTGATCAAAAAATGACAATCCCCCGCTATAGGTGCAAACCCAGACTCGCTTCTGCTTGTCAATGAATATGTCATATACTCCATTTCCTTTTAAAGAGAGCGGATTGTCCGGCTCTTCCTTGTAGATATTCAGTACTTTCTGACCGTCATTGGTCATTTCCCACATCCCCTGTCCGTCAATTCCCACCATCACTGTGGAATCGGTAATAGCCGCAATGGCATGAACAGGTTGTTTAGGAAAAGGTTGCAGCGGTGACTGCCTCAGCGTATTACTGGTCAGGTCATACAGATACAAACCGTCGGCACTTGTTCCTACCCAAATCATTCCTTCTGCCTGATCGTAATGGAATCTGGTTACCTTCAACGCGTTGTCGTCTGTATATTTGAAAATTTGCCGGTCAGTCAGGGAGTGGCTGTTCATCAGCCAGAAACCATTATTGGTGCCCATGAGAAGATTAACATCATCGAGCCAGATGAAATCATGTACTTCGGTATATTTCTCCCTTCCTACTGATATCAGTTTATGATCCTGGTATTTATACAGACCGGAAGAGGCAGCAATAAGAATGGATCCGTTGCTGTCAACAGCAATTCTGTTCAGTACCAGGTGGGTGTCATTCAGCGGTTTACGAATGTCTACCAGCAGGTCAAAACGGTCATAAACAGCATTGTAGTGAAATATCTGTCCGTTGTTCGTGAAGGCCAGAAGTGAGTCATTATCGTACAGAAGCTTTGTATAAATGATGTTGGGGGTTTCATATGGTAACTGATAGGTATGGCAACTGTTGTCTGTCAATCGCAGAATGCCGCTCTTTGAGGATGCCCAGATAAAGCCGTTCCTGTCTTTGCATACTGATGCCACCTCTCTCATGGTGATTCCGTGAATGGAGTTTATATCATAAAATTTCACATTCAAGGAGTAGCAGAAAGAAACGGGTAGGAGGAAAGCGGCTATTAAGAACCTGGTTTTCATCAATAATTAGATTCTGGTGGGTCAAAAAAAACAGTCAGCCCGGAGTATCAACTTTCATCTTACGGCAATACCTTTCCCGGCATAGATCAGGGTACCATAATACTCAAAGATAGTAATAATAGTCTGAATATTTATCAGGTTGCCTGTTCATACGATTCAACACAGGCTTCCTCCTGCCTCTCACCGGGGGCAGTTTTAATCAACCCGCGAAGCATCCGTCTGACACAATTGTGATTGTTCTGCCAGGCAATGAATCCTTAATTCTCCGGTAATGAGGGAGCCCGGGAGACCGCAGAATTTGTCTGAAAAAGAATCATCTGCAGGACTTCAGCTGCGGAATGGCTTTGTCTCACTCACATTTTATCCGGCCCAGGTCGGGGCAGTCAATGGTCTGCGACACCCTGAAGATATCATTGATGCCCGTGGTATTTTCGGCTTTGATCCGCAGGTGACCCTTCATGTTCTACCGGCCAGGGCAGAGGCAGAGATGCATCTCTTAATTCTGTGTTTCAAACTTAATATTGTATGTTTTGACCACACCGTTGAAGTCGAATTCAACCTTTGCTGTCCCCGCAGGTGAGTCTGCCTGCGTTACAGTCACATACACCTTCCTGTGATCAGATGAGGCCGAGACAGCAGGCACTGTTGTTGTTCCGGCGGGCAGGCTGTATGTGGTCTCGTACAGATTGTATCCCACTATTCCATTGGCATTGGTAGATCTCACAGGATATTTTGGCAGATCCACCTCTATCCCGTTGACGGCGATTGATACAGCAGGAACCACAGGAGGAGCAATTTTCTTCTTTTTTGAGCTGAAACCGAGTCCGACTAAATCGAAGAGCCCGGTCGACTCTTCACCTTCTGCAACCAGGAATATTGCATGTTTCTGATCGAGATAGTCCACATACCGGGCTACATCGATTGTAAACCGGGTTTGGTTCCTGGCTGAATTTGCCGGGACAACAATCTCCCCGATTTTCGTCCCGTTCCAGGGTTCATCTGTCCAGGGACCATCCAGCCAGACATTGACTTTGAAAGATTTAGAAGTTTTGGGAACCAGGAACAGGTTAAATGCCGTTTTATTTCTTATACCGGTTCCCTTGAATGCTTTCAATCCTTTGATGTCCTTTTTGAGCCCGCCAAAGCCGAAGTACTTATACCCGATGACATGACCGTCCTTCACATTGCCGATGGGCATGTGGTTGTCCCAGATATCCCATGAATCCTCCTGAGTATTGACATCGGTAAGATAGCATGCATAACCGGCGGAGTAATATCTGTAGGGATCGAGTCCGTAGATATGAAAACCCTCAGAGGTGACCTCTGCTCCCTTGTATTCTCTTCCCTCGCTGTCCCTGACGGTCCATGAATTGTCTGCAGTGTAGGGATTATACGCCCTGATTGTGACTGTTCCGCCTTCAGATACCGGTTTTTCATCCCATTCCACCTTGATGGGAGCCACCATTGGCTGGCGGGCAAAACCAAAACCTCTCGGGGGTCTGTGGTAAAACACGTACCATTGGTCATTGATCAGTTCGATACTGCCATGGGTGTTGTGACCCGAATATGATGTTTCGATTGCTGACCCATCCCGGTTCAGTACCGGAGCCCTCGAATCGACCAGCACTCCACCACTCTTCCAGGGACCCAGGGGCGAGTCGCCCACGGCATAGCGTAATGTAGAGTTGGAGCTGCCAACACCATATTCAGGTCCTGAATAACCACTGAAGACAGTGATATACTTATTTCCCACCTTGCGGATGGAGGATGCTTCAAAAAAATTAAATGTGCGCAGATCCTGACCCGGATATAATTGTGGATAGGCAGTGCCCTCCGGATCGCGGATCATTCCATATCTGGAGCTGGCAGGTAAAAAGTGGTCAATTACATCTCTTTCCGGTCTGAGTGAATACATTGTGCGCTGATCCAGTTCGGCTGCCATCGATCTCTGAAACCCCCAGTATCCGTAGGCCCTGAATCCAATCCCGTAATCCGGATCATTCGGATCGGTGACATATTCAATGTAGACGGCCGGATCAAAGCCCATGATACTTCCCGGGATGGTACCTGTGCCGTCTTCAGTCAGGTTGATGGGGGTAAAAGGACCGTCAGGCCGGCTGCCTTTGGCCACCATTGGCTCTCTGCGCGGTCCGCGGCTGTGCGGATAGAGGTAGTACTCTTTTGTTCCATCCCTTTTTTTTATCTCCACAAGATCAGGGGCATACATTACGTCCCAGTATCCATTGATCATGTAGGTAAAGATTGGCCCTTCGTCACGCCACCGTGAGAGGTCCTCCACCGGTGCTGACCACATTCTGATATCGGGACCGCAGTAGCTGGTAAATCTCAGGTCGTGTGAACCGATGATATAGACGCGGTATTTGCCGGGATTGTCGGGATCTTCAAATACACGTGGTTCCCCGTCAGGCAGATGTTCCCAGAGCGGCAGATAGGGGTTTCCTGCACCTTTATGGACAAATTTCTGCCCCTTGTTGTACTGTTGATATGTACCTGTCCCTCCTTTTAATCCGCTGCAAAAAAACAGGAGTGACACGAAACACAGAATAATTACATTCTCTTTTTCAGGGAATTTTTTAAACCTTTTCATATTAACCTGGTAAATTGGATTACTGCTAATTTTTCGGGGTTATAATCTGACCTTTGTCACACAGGTGAAGTTTGACAGTTGTATACAATCCAAAGAGAAGAGGTCAGCAGACGGCACCTGGTGATCAGAATAAACAGGCAGAGGATCTTTCTTCAATTAGTATTGAAAAAAAGAGGACAAGCTATATCTTGTTTCTTGTCCTCTTTTTTTTGCATAAAACAGTTTTAATTAGTTGCCTGCTAACCCGTCAGCGAACGCTCCAAAGGTATGTTTACGGTAAAATCCACCTTCGGTCCAGAGCCCTACGGGTTGGCCTCCTCTCCATGAGGAGCTTGCAGGACTGTCTGTCGGGCACCAGTGCGTGATACCGTACCGCTGGCTCACAGGTATGATTTCAAAATATTTGCGAATAATGAATTTATAGAATTCACCCATTGCCTTGTGTTGCTCTTCGGTCACGTTTTCAGTCATAACCGTACTCCCGTTTTCGTCCACAAGACCCATATCCAGTTCTGTGATCTTGACCAGCTTACCGGTTCCGGCCATCAGTTCAAACATCTGTATGATATGTTCCTCCTTGCTGGCCTGAGTAGCCGGATCCATATAGCAGGATATGTGCATCTGCGTTCCGATGCCGTCAATAACTGTCACTCCATCCGATTCCCACTTCTCAATCCAGCTGATAAGGCTCTTCAGCTTCTTGTTGTCATCCCAGTCTGATTCCAGGTTGTAATCGTTTACGAAGAGCTTTATGTTTGCCGGTCCGTGTGTGCGGGCCAGTTCCACTGCGCTACGCACATAGTTCTCGCCAAGGTAGTCCTGCCAGTAGAAGTTGTTCTTGGCCTCTGCCTCCGGAACATTCTTTGCTGACTGAAGGTCATAGAGTTCGTCGCCGTCACTGTCTGATCCGGAGAGGGGTTCATTCACAATATCCCATGCAAGCACGTATCCATTGGTAGCCTCCATCATGCCGGCAATCCACCTGTCCATTGCCCATGTGAGGGTGTCAGCTTTTTCCTCCGGGGTAAGAGGTATTGTATTACCGGATTCTTCGATTTCCCAAACGATGTCATCGAAATAATAAGTGTTGGCTTCCTTAAATACAGCGAGGTTAAAAGCTATGGTGCTCATTCCATTCTGTGATGCCTGGATAACACCTGAGTTTTTATATTCCTGCCATTCGGTTGTAAAATTAGGGCTGCCCACCATGGCCCAGTGCAGGTACTGACCTGGTTGCGCATGTGCCTGTGACTCTGCAGGGGCTGGCTTTTCCGCACGGATTTTCATGCTGAAGCGGTAGGCTTCACCTTCAGCGAACACATGAGGCACCTTTATAAAGAACTGGGTATCCCAGGGGTTCACCGGGCTGTCGCCTGACTGTACCACAATGGCTTTTCCCACGCCATCGGCACCGGTGCCCGGTGCTCCTACCGTTGCTGTTTTGGGGCCGTTTCTAACCTCGGTGGCAAAGAAGCAGGAGAGGTCACCGCTTTCCACATCGCTGTTGCTCACAAGGTTGGTCCACCAGGTTGCAGGACCGGCAGCAACAGAAGCGACTTTAAAGCTATAGGCATGCCAGCCTGGTTTTGACCAGCCTGTCAACACATCCTCGTCGAATGCCCCGTTTGCAATAAGATTTTCTTCAGATCCTGATGCTGTCAACTCCATATCATCAAAATAGAGATCGCCCCCAAAAGTTCCGAAGTTGAACTGGAGTGTAGTAGCATTCATCGTAGGTGTAAAGGTGACTGTGGCTTCGCTCCAGTTTGTTCCGAAGGCAATATCAGGCCCATAGTTTGTTGAAGCGCCATCGTACCGCCAGAAAGCCACGGCAAACGGGCTGGATGCTTTCACACGCATTTTTAAAGTGTATTCCACTCCCTGGGTCAGAGGGACGGGCAGCTGGTAATTTAATTGCCAGTCCCAGATATTCGCATTGGCCTGTGGTGTGGTTGCCTGCAGGCAATAGTTGGCGTCACCCGGATCAATTTCAATCTCCTTGTCAGCTAAGATCCCATTCAGGAACTTGTTGTTCTGTTGGGCGTGCCATACGAGTGTGTGTCCATAGATGGAGATGTCAGCTGCCTGAGCTGCTGCTACAAACTGCATTACCTGCGAGAAGTCCATCGAACCATTATCCTTTACCACAGAGCCAAATTTCATGGCATTGCCTGAGGTAATCTCATCGAAATTGGAGTTGATAAGCCGGTAAATCATCCCCTGCTTGATGTATTCACTTGCTGTCACTCCTGCACCAAGCTTGAAACCGGGGTTGGCGCTTCTATCCACATAGGTTTTCAGTGCATCATAGTCGTTGAGATATTCCAACTGTGCTATTGATTCCGGCTTTTCTACCTTGAATGGCTCTCTGGCAGGGTCTTCGCATGAACTGGCAATCATCAGCCAGAGGAAGATCGCTCCAAAAATATTGATTTTGTGTTTCATAATCTTATTTTTTCTTCGAAAGCATTTTAATCCTCTAATACAGGGGTAAACCATTCCGCTTTAACTCCCCTGTCTCTTACTACCAGCGTGTCCTTCGTTGACACCTGTATATCACCGTAATCAATTGTATAATCGAGATATAGTACATCTCTGTCCATATTACCCCAGCTGTTTTTGTCACCTTTGGAGACAAATTTTCCTGATCCGATGGCAGAAACGCCATCTGTCTCAGAGGTAACCGTGCAATCGTCCTGTTCATTAAAAGTGAGCAGAATCAAACTGTTGCGGGTGATATCGTTCATGTCCCTGGTCTGATGTTCCCATGAGATTGTACTGAGCGAACGGGTTTTGATTTTATTGATCACTTCATCTTTTTCTACATATTGTGCATGGCGGGTCAGGGTGCCGCTCTGGCCACCGGAGATCACATCTGCCCCCCTGCGCAGATAGTTGGCATCATATGGGTTGATATATTTCACTGCATAGAGAATAAAGTCTTTGGGTTTCACATCCCAGTCGGCTGAAATTCCACGTTTGGGATTGTCTACCAGTGGTTTGCCGGAGAGGATCGAGTCTGCATTGACTACATTTGTCATTAAGACAGGGATCACATAGTTGGTTTCCAGTGATTTGGGGTCACTGAAGAAGGCGTCAGTGAGCTGAACCGTTACACCACCTAAAACTGTTCCCTTCTCAATTGTTATTTTCTCGGCAGAGAGTGAGTAGTAGTCTGTTGGCATTGGCAGAATTTCCCTGTCACTTACGTCAAAGAACAGCCCCTCACACAAAGTATTGTCCACACGTATGCCAATTTCAACATCTTTGGTATTGGCATAAACGCCTCCCATGGTTGCCATGATCTGGCACTTGTAATCGTTGTCCAGGCTTGTGTCGAAAACATCTTCTCCAAGAACGATGGTGCGGACGGGGCTCTGATAGGCAAAGTAAACGGCTGAATATTCGTAATCGGGAAACTCCCAATCACCATTTTCACAGGAGGTAAACACTCCGGTTAAAATTGCCGTCAATAGTGTTATAATAAATATCTTTTTCATGTTGATCTTTTTAACAATAGTGTTTTACCATCCTTGATTTTGAAGCAGGTTGCTGAATTTGACCACCTCACCGTAAGGAATCGGCCCGTAATACATATGGTCCTGATATGCACGTATTTCGACCTGCGGCAGGATTGTATGCACCCCGCCTGTTATGCTCACCCCTTTTGCCGGTTCGGTAATATCATTTTTCCAGCGGCGCAGGTCCCAGAAGCGGAATCCTTCAAAGCAAAGTTCAATACGTCTCTCATTATGGATCAGTTCGCGCATTTTGTCTTTATCGCTTCTTGCTGATTCCAGGTAGGTGTCGGTAGTATTGACACCGATACCTGCTCTCTGCCGGATTGCCTTGATCACATCGTATGCCGAGTAACTGTGTGAGCCGGTCCCTGTTGGTCCCCATGCCTCGTTGGCAGCTTCCGCATAACCCAGGAATATTTCAGTGTACCGGATAAATGGCTTGTAGTGGTATGCCGGCGTCTCGGAGCTGGGGTTTGCATTTACTTTCTGATTCAACAGTTTTTTCATGTAATAGCCTGTCCGGGTAGATGTCTCTGTCTTGTTCAATCCGTTGTTGTCATTTCCATCAGCCGCCGTGTTGATCACAGAGTTTTGCGGACCTGCTTTGCTACCATTGTAAAGGATGTAAAGTGCTAATCGCGAATCTCTGTTACTGTAAGGATTTGCAGGGTCGTAACCGCTGCTGGGATCATCGATAGGCAATCCATTGGCCATTGGGAAAGCGTCTACCAGGTTCTGGGTGGGGTTCACTCGGCCGCTTCCAAAGAGGGTGGGCGGATAGTTATCACGTTCCAGCGTGAGATTGTTCTCCTTGTTTCCACGCCACAGTATCTCCCCCGGATTTACACCGGCAGGCAGGTTCTGTATTGCTTCGCTGTTTATATACCATTTGTTTCCATCCGGGTCAAGCTCTTCAACAGGATTTCCTCCCAGCCCGTCGAGTACTACAGCCATCATATCGGCTGCATCTTCCCATGTCACCTCAGATCCTTCGCTGTAAGCGGGACTGGCGGCAAGGAGTGCTGCCTGTGCACGTACAGCTTTGGCGATACGGGCGCTCATACGGTTTTTGGCATTGTCACCGAACACGCGTGTATACTGGCCAGCAGTGACACCCAGGGACCGGTATTTTGCCGGCACCAGATCCTCACTCGCAATAGCGCCATAATCCTCAGGAAGGAGCTTCAGTGCTGAGTCCACATCAGCATAGAGGCGGTCAATGCACTCCTGGAAAGTGTTACGCGGTATGTTGAAGTCAGATGTCAGATCCTCCGGTTCCGTTACGATCGGGATGCCCCGAAGCTGACCATCTTCGGCCCATCCGGCATGGTTGAGCAGGAGATGATACATATATAGCGCGCGCATGCCATAGGCATCACCTTTCATACGGTCTCTGAACATATCAGCTACAAGCGGATCTGCTGCCCAGTTCACTTCATCGGCAATATCGATAAACTGGTTGATGTATTGCCATGAGGCACGCAGATACTGCCATCTGTCCATGGGATTATTGTTTGATCTCCATGACCCTGTGGCCATTAGCCGGTACCCGTTGGTGGGGTTGTTGGAGACGGCATCATCTGTAGCCACATCATTGAAGGACCATGATCCCAATGGATTGCTGATGTATGCATGCCCCAGCAGTCCGGTAGCCCATGCCGGCATATTATAAAGGTCACTGTTTTCCTTATGGTTCTCTATTGCAGGCTCGAACATATCCTGGCATCCCGTCTGGGCAAAGAGGAGCATAACAAACAGTGCAATGATTGATATTCTGTTTCTATTCTTCATAACTGAATAATTTTAACGGATAATGTCATTAAAATATGCCTCTTACACCGATGTTGTAAAAGCGTGTCTGCGGCGCACTTCCTATATTCAATTCATGGTGCCTGCGCTCTTTGGAGATTGTCAGCAGATTGTAACCGCTCACGTAGAGACTGATGCCATTGATGAATGATTCCTGCAGGGCTGTCCCGGGAATATCATATGTTAACTGTACCTGTGACAGGTTCAGCCGGTCAGCATCAAACATCCAGAAGTCAGAACTGCGGAAGTTATTCTCACCGCTTGTAGTTGTCAGACGCGGGTAGGTTGCACTGTTTTTAGTCTCTTCAGTCCACCGGTTACGCACTACCTCTGAGTATTTGTTATCGCTGCGCACCCAATAGTAAGAGTTATCCTTCATACCTTGTCCGCCAAAGAATCCGTCTGCCATGGCAAAGAGGGTGAAGTTGCGCCATTTGGCTGCAAAGTTTAGTCCCAGACGGAAGGGAGTGTCCCAGCGGCCCAGATAGACTTCGTCGTTAGAATCGATGATCCCGTCTCCGTTCTGATCCTTGTACTTGATGTCACCCGGCTTTATTTCTCCAAACTGTTGTGCCGGAGAGTTGCTTATATCAACCTCGTCATTGAAGAAGCCAAGGCTTTCCAGTCCCCACAGTGCATTCAGCGGACGTCCGATTCTTGATTGATAGTCAAATTCATAACTTTCATCTCTGCGGTCTGCCTCGGCATTGTAATACATCCCGTTCACTCCCAGAGTCAGATCTACTTCACTGATCTTCCTGTTCAGGTAGATGCTGAAGTCAAAACCGGAGCGATTGTCGATGTTGTAATTGACATAGGGGATAATGGATGAGGTGGGATATCCGATCTGTGTGAAGTAGATGGGATACAGTGAATTGACTCTCGCAATATCCCCGTCCATTTTCCCGGTAAAGTAATTGATGTCAAAGGAGATCAGGCGGTTCCAAAGTGATCCTCGAATTCCAAAGTTCAGCTCCTTTCTCTTAACAAAAGTCATGTTCGGATTTTCTCCCCTCTGGAACTCTGTGGCAGCTTCCCCGCCCAGATCGGACCATGAATACCAACCTCCACGCTGCAGAATGGATCTGTAAAGATAGTATCCCATCACATTGCCATCGGTGGACATATCCATATCCTGGCTGATGATACCAGCTGAGACGGTCAGCATCAGGTCATCGAAAGCGGTCTTCCCGAAGAAATCCTCATTCACCGGCCGCCAGCCTATTGTCAGTGTAGGTGAAAAACCGATCCGGTTACCTTCCGGCAGTTTGGCTGAGTAGGGTAGTGCAGAACTGAAATCCAGATAATATTTTTGTTGAAAATTATAGGAAGCCTGCATTCCGAGGTTAACATTTGTCAGCCTGTGATATTGACCGCTCTGTTGCCTTTGCCACGCATTAGCCACAATCATGGCGAACAGGTTATGGTCCTGGTTGAAAGTACGATTGTAATCAAGCTGGGTAGCCAGATTGTATGTATAGCGGTATGCCGAATTGTTTATATTTTCGTTGCCGGACTTTCTGTCGGTTCCAAACTGTGTGACGCTGGCTATCATGTCACTCCCGGCATAATTCGTCCATAGAGGCTCGAAGGAGGCATATTGGTTGGAATAGCCCTGATTGTAGGTAGAAGCATAGTCAATGCCATATCTCGCACGCAGATTCAGTCCCTCGAGCAGTGAGTGCAGATCAAGATCGAACCGTGTGTTGAACTGAAACTGGCGGCTTACAAACTTGTCGTCACCTGCAGCGTAAGCGTCTGCTACAGGATTGGTGGGATTCAGCTGAGTTCCACCGAGAAAGTATTGACCGTCAATCAGGTAGTTGCTGGCACTGATCGTAGTCCAGGAGGGAACATCATTCTCTTCCAGATATGTCAGTGGTATCAGCGGAGCTACCCGATTGGGCCGGAGGGTGGCAGCGTTTGACCACCAGTTGCCACTGGCACTGTAGGAGTCATAGAAGGTGACATTTGCATCTGCCTGTACTTTGAGAGCATCAGTGATGTACACATCAAGGTTTCCGCGGACAAAGAGGCGGCTTATATAGTTGTCGGCACTGTTGCCCACTTTGAGAAGTGAGTTTTCGCGGTAATACCCGGTTGTGGTAAAGTAGGTCACCCGCTGGTTGCCGCCGGTGATCTCTGCAATTGCTTCCGATCTGTTGTAATAATTACGGAGGTAATCGGATGAATACATATCCAGATCCGGATAACGATATGGATTATCACCAGAGGCATATCTGTAGATGTTCTCTGTACTGTAGCTGGGACTCAGACCGTCATTCACACGGGCTTCATTGTAAAGGGTCATATATTCAGCAGAGCCCAGGTATTCAGGTAAAGCTTTAGGTGTAAGGATACCTGTGTTGACACGAATTCTTACAGAAGGATCCCCCGGTTTACCTCTTTTGGTGGTAATCTGGATTACACCCTTGGCGGCACGGCTGCCATACAGTACTACCGCCGCGGGTCCCTTGAGAACTGTGATGTGTTCAATCTCAGTAGGAAGTACGTTGTTGGCATCACGAATCATTCCGTCGATGACTACCAGATATTCGTCCATCCCCCAGATATTGCCATTCACACCGCCAATCAGGTTTTCCACAAAATTCAGGCTATAGGTGGTATAAGCCATTTCTGTCATCTTTTCCACATCGATGACAGAGATACCACCCAGGAGATCATTTTCGTTAACGGTCCGAAAAGCGACCTCCACTTTTTGGGGCAGCGTATCATTCTCCAATGTCAGTTCATCAGTGTACCCCGACCGGGCACCGGCTTGCAGTACATGGAATGCAAAAATGATACAAATTGCGAGACCAGTTTTTATATGTTTCATTTCAGTTCTTTTTAAATTACAATTTGTTACCAACCCGGATTCTGGGAAAATTCCGGATATATACTGACATCGTCGGTGTTGAAGGGGAACCAGTAATGTTTGGAGGTCAGATTTCGTGTTTGTACAATCTCTTCTCTCCAGTTCAGGACAGCATTTTCTTTCGGATCGATCTTTGTGTCAAGCTCTCCTGCCCGATCGAATTCCTGTTTTGTCTTGATGGTATATGGATACTCCGTCAGCAGGAGCCAGCGGCGAAGGTCATTGAACCGATGTCCTTCAAATGAAAGCTCCACGGCACGTTCACGTCGCAATTCACTCATAAAACCATCCAGTGATGAGCTGAATTTGGTCGCCAGCGGGGCCACGCCTGCACGTTCTCTGATCCTGTTCACAGCCTGCACTGCGTCTTTGGAGAAGTTGGGGGCCTTCCCTGTTGGTGAATTATAACCCTGCGCTGCAGCCTCGGCATACATAAGATATACATCGGCCAGACGTAACCATGTAAGGTGGAAATGTGTGGAGTAGCTGTATCCATAAGTGTTATCCCATATATTTGCTCCGATTGGAATGAACTTATAATTCAGGTAGCCTGTACGGCTCACAGTGCGAGGGTCACTCACATAGTTTCCGCCTGTGTACAGGTTGGCATAGCGCCAGACTTCATCCCTCGGGTTGGTGATGGTGCCTGCGACCACCTTGATACCATCATAGATAATGTCATTATAGAAACGCGGGTCTCTTCCTTTCCACGGATGTGTAGGGTCAAATCCCGATTCCGGATCATCGAGCGGTAGTCCGTTTTCCATTCCGTAATAGTTAACGTAGTTGGCGGAAGGTGCGAGCACGATACCGTCACCATTTGCCATGGGTGAGGGCTGGTACGAGTTCATCTGACGCCAGAATGAATCAGGACCGTAGGTCGGGCTGCGTATTATAGCTTCAGTGCTTCCCGGCATCAGCCAGTTTTGCTGCATGGTATAAAAGAGCGAAGAGTAGTCCTCAAAATCGACCAGAGCATACTGTGTCTGACCGTTCTCCACCATTGTAAGCAACTCTCCAAAAGCACTGGCAGCTTGCTTGCACATTTCTGCGTCATATGTACGGGGGCCGTTGATGCCGTTAGCCATCAGCGGACTGCCTGCATACAGGTAAGTCTTCCCGAGCATGGCTAATGCCCATATTTTATTGGCACGCAGTGCATTGTTGCCAGCTGTTCTCCGGCCAATCTCCGTCTCTTCCCAGTTAACCGGAAGCATGTCGGCTGCTTTCCTGAAATCAGCAGCCATTTTCTCTGCATTTTCCCTGTATGTCTCACGCGGCAATGTGAGTGGTTCGTCGCTGGGCAATACATAGTCTATGTAGGGAAGTCCTCCCCAGTACTGTGTAAGTTGGAAATAAAACCAGGCACGCATAAAGTATAATTGTCCGGCAATGATGTCTCTTTCATCCTGGCTTGCATCGGTCATTTTTCCTTCTGCCAATGCGGCGAGCCCCATATTGGCAACACGTATGCCATACCAGGAACCGCCCCATACGGATTTTTGAAAGCGGTCACCTCCCGGACTCCAGGTACGATCCAAAAAAGAGGTTCCATTGCCAATATAATCGCGGTAATTACCCCTGTCGATGCTGAATCCCATCAGGTACTCTCCGTTACCAATGGTAATTACTTCATCTTCACCCCAGTTGAATGAGCTTACCCAGTAGTGTTTTGCCAGGTCTGGAGTCAGATGGTACATTCTTTCTACGAATCCCTGAAAATTAGTGAAATTCTTGTAGGCATCATCTGGTGAGATCACCGACTCAGGTGCCCTGTCAAGGTACTCGGTACAAGAAACAACACCTAAAAGAAGAGATATCGCAATTGCATATAGTTTACAGGTAGATTTTGTCTTCATCATGTATGTGGTTATAATGAGATTCTCAGTCCAAAATTGAAGCGCCTTTGCGTTGGGTAAGATGTATATCCCCCGGTATTTGATTCACGGTCATCCGGCATACTGGTCCAAAGAAAAAGGTTGTTGCCGTTTGCGTACAGTTTCAGGCTGGTCAATCCTATCTTTTTCAGCCACTCTTGCCCGCTGAAGGTGTATGAGAGTTCCGCATATTTAAGACGGACGTAGGATCCGTCATACAGGAACCGTGTTCCGTTTGTGTATCCGCTGGCTATTGTTCCCCATCTCGGCAGGGGGACATCGGCCTGGGTATCGTCTTTCGACCAGTAGGTTCCTTCATCGAAGGCGGTGTTCCTTACACCACCCAGACTCTGGAGACCCACATAGCGGGTCACATTATTCACACCATAAAACTGCAGGAAGAAGCTCCATCCCTTATAGTCAACGCCGAACTGGGTGTTCACGCTATTTTGCGGTACACCGGTAAAACCATAAGGGATATTGTCAAATGTGCTGATGATCCCGTCGGCATCATAATCGAGAATGATGTAGTTGCCCGGGATACGGGCATCGTCAGACTCATCGTGAGCGGTAGAACCGTAAAGTTCATCCCAGTTGTTGTAATAACCATAATCGACATGTGCATAAGTCTGGCCAATGGCCTTATTGGCAGTTTTCTGATATTCCGGTTTCAGGAGCGGATCATCTGCTTCAATGATTTTGTTGCTTGCATGGGTAAAGAATACATTTCCCCAGAGTCGCCAGCTGTTGTTCAGTGATTTGTTCCAACGCATCTCCAGTTCGTACCCTCCGGTTCTCACTTCACCAAGGTTGGCTGTAGGAGCGGTAGTGCCAAAATAAGAAGGCACGGAACGCCGGTTACCATCAAGCAGGATATTGGATCTGTCTTCTTTGAAGAAGTCGACTGAGCCGGCGATCACACCATCGAACAGCACGAAGTCTGCAGCTATGTCAAGCTTGGTAGCTACCTCCCAGTGTACGTTTGGGTTGCCAACCTGTGACTCGTAGTACCACTGATATGGACTCCGGGTGGGATTTATGCCTGTCAGTGCCTGGTTGAAAGCGCCACCATAACCCCAGGAGTCCATGTAGAGCCATCGTCCGCTGATGTTGTCATCACCGATCTGTCCGTAGGATGCCCTGAATTTGAGCATGTCGAGCCATTTCAGGTCAAGTCGTTTGATAAGCGGTTCTTCCGAGAATATCCACCCGACAGCGCCTGACTGAAAGAAGGCAAACCGATATTCGGGGGCAAACTTTTCAGAACCGTTATAAGCACCGTTATACTCCAGCATATAACGTCTGGCAAAGTCGTAGGTGGTACGGAAGACCCAGTTTTCACGATAAAATGGCAGCTGGCTTCCTGTGGCATATTGCTCCCGGCTAAAGTTACCCATACCGCTAACCGTATGTTTACCAAAGGTGTTGGCATAGTTGATCTGTCCCGAATAGTTGAGCCTTCGGTAGGTGGCACCATTGTTGACTGATCCTGCACCTGTCATCCAGGCAATATTGTTCTGATAATCAAACTTGTTGTTCCCGTCCACTGTGACGTCAGTATACTCCTGTCCCGTTTCAGGGTCGATCCATTTGTGCGGGTTATCTTCCCAGTCATTTGTGTCGTCGATTCCTCTGTTTGTTTCCTGAAAACTATTGTCGAATGCAAGTTTGGCTTGCAGGGACAGACCCTTGAGCAGGAATCCGAGGTCCTGTTCCAGCGTGAAGTCTGTATTGAGACGGTCACTGGTGGTATAGCCCACACCGTTTACACTGAGATCTTCCATTGAGTTGGTAGATGCCTGTGTCGGATTGGGGTGATAATATCCGAATGTACCATCACTGTATTTGGGCCTGAACATGTCAGGAGCGATACCGTAGAAGGCAGCCCACACCAGGTTCTCATATGCGAAGTAGTTGGTTGCCTTTTTCACTGCATGTGAGCCCGAGAGGTTCACCCGTAGCGTGGTGGATTTTGTCAATGAGAAATCTGTGTTGCTTCTGACATTGATCCGGTCATAACCAAAACCTGTTTCGTATCCACGGTTGTTGTCAAATGTTTTGTAAATGTCCCCTTCATTTGCGTAGTCGACACTGGCGAAATATTTCACGTAACGGGTACCACCCGAGACGTTAATATTGGCATTGTAGGAGGCAGCCACATCTTTCAGCAGTTCATCCACCCAGTTCACGTTGGGATAACGTTCAAATTCCGCCTGGTCTGCTGGCCAGCGATATTTGTTGAGGATTTCCTGTGGCCGGTAATTGATCCATTGTTCAGGTGCATAGCCCAGTTCGTTCTCGATGACCCGGTTGCGCAGAGAGAGTGCATCGTATGAGTCCATCAGTTTCGGTAACTTGGAGTAGGTCTTGAGGGTGGAGTTTACATTAATATCTATGTTTGCTTTTCCCTCTTCTCCGCGTTTGGTGGTAATAAGGATCACACCGTTGGCGCCACGTACTCCGAACACGGCAGTGGCAGAAGCGTCTTTCAGGACAGATATTGTTGCCACGGAGTTGATGTCAATGCCACTCATGGGGCGTTCCACTCCGTCTACGAGGACAAGTGGTCCGTTGTCGTTCCATGAGCTTACACCCCGGATCGTAATTTGCGGATCTTCTTCACCCGGTTTACCGGTAGTGGTCATGGTGACCACTCCGGGAAGGTTACCTGTGAGTGCCTGCCCAAGATTGGTAATACCACCGGTACGTTCCAGCACCTTATCAGTAGTCTGAACAATTGCTCCTACTACACTAACCTTTTTCTGCTGACCATAACCAACAACTATTACCTCCTCCAGTAATTCCGTGTCTTCCAGCATGGTGATCGAAAGAGCTGTTCTCCCATTCAGCTGAATGGTTTGTGGCAGCATTCCCACATAGGTAATAAGCAGGGTTGCGTCTGAAGGCACGTTTGGTAGGGTAAACTGACCATTCAGATCGGTTGCCGTACCGGTGATTGTGCCTTGCACCTGTACTGTCACCCCGATCAATGGCTCTCCCGCTGCATCAGTGACAGTGCCTTTTACGGTAATGTTCTGAGCATTAACGGATAAGGAAAATGCACACAATAGCGTGATACATATTCCCTTTAACAGATTCAATTTTTTTACTTTCATTCTTATGATTAGGTTAGAATAAACAAATACTTCTGATTTTTTTGAATGAGATAGTTAGAACAGTTCGATTATTTCAGGTTAGCTGTACTTCAGTATGCTATAAAATTACGGATGTTTGTTCTTTTCAAAGGGTAAATATTGGATACTTTATTCTACATTCTAGATACTTCCTGACCCGTCTCTTCCGGTGCAGTGGAAATACTAACTGTAATATTTCCCTTCACGGGTTCTGATCTGAAGCTTTTGCCAGTCTTCCCTGATGAAACCTTTGACCATGGATATTTCGGTGTGACCCTTAATATTGCCGCTGAAGATCATATTTGCTCCGGTAAATCTTTTTCAGGCTATTATCCGGAGTCAGTTATTTCATCGAAACCGGGTTATCGCAGGCTCCGGATAGCCGGCCAGGTATGCAGAACTGTTGCCAAGCACCGTACCCAGTGAGAAGGAATCGCTAACTAAAGCAGGAAAGAGGGTATTAGCAGTGCTGAACCTGACAAAATTTTCATAATTTGTTGGTTTTTATTGACGACATCAGACTACGGACTTCAACCCTTAATCTAATGTTAATGAATTGGTTGTCAGGTTAACCAAAGATTATGGATAAGTGTTTGTTAAAATTATAATTTAAGAAATGGCAATTCCGACATCAAGAGCAAAAGAAAAAGGTGACATTAAAATAGACAGGGATCTGTGTATCGGTTGCGGCGAGTGTGTTGAGGTATGCAAGGATTTCAGCCTGGTCATCAGTGATGATAAAGTTGAAATCAGCGACAATCCCGCATTCGGATGTATCGGTTGCGCACACTGTATGGCGATCTGCCCGACCGGGGCAATTCGGGTAACCGGAAGGACAATCTCGCCCGGTGACCTGTTCGAACTTCCCGCAGCAGGTGCGGCTGCTGATTACAGTCAGATGATGAGCCTGCTCAGACGACGCAGGAGCATCAGAGAATTTGCCGACAAGGCCGTTGAACCTGAGATCATTCAGAAAATTCTGGATGCAGCCGTGACCTCTCCTATGGGGTTGCCGCCTTCTGATGTAAATGTACTGGTGCTTGACAGTAAGGAAAAGTCACGGAGATTTGCAGCTGACTACTGCGACTTCCTGGAAAGGTTGAGTTGGCTTGTTTCACCTTTGTTCCTTGCTCTGATGCGTCCGTTCTGGGGAAAAGCCAATGACGAGATGTTCAGGGGATTTGTAAAACCCATGTTTGATATCTTTATCGGCTACATGAAAAAAGGCATTAACGTTGTGACTTATGATGCCCCGCTGGCGATCTATTTTTACGGCTCGCCCTTCACTGACCCGGCAGACCCTGTTGTGGCTGCAACAACAGCAATGTATGCCGGAGAATCACTCGGACTCGGCACCTGCATGCTCGGAGCGGTGCATCCGATGATACAGTATGGCAGGAGCGGAAGGAAGTTCAGGGAAAAGCACGGAATAAAATATGCCAGCAGGGAAGGAGTGATTGTCATTTTCGGATATCCTTCAGTAAAGTATGAAAAAGGGATCAGAAGGACCTTCGCCTCGACAACATTTATGAACTGATCGACGGCAGGCAGGGTTCGCTCAGCGGCAAGGCCGGCAGGATCCGGTCCGTGGAGTGTGAAGTGCTGATCGGCATAAAGTTACGGCAATGAGAAAGTCGTCTGAAAAGAAGAAATTTAACACTGCTATCGTGTTCGAAAAGGAGATGATAGCACCGTGCGGCATGAACTGCGGCTCATGCCTGGGATACATGAGGACTGAGAATCATTGTCCCGGGTGCAGGTCCGATGCTGACCCGAAGCCCTCATATTGCCGTGATTGCATAGAGATAAACTGTGACCTGCTCAAAGAGACGGAGTCGAAGTTCTGTTATGATTGTCCGAAATACCCGTGCAGGAGATTAAAGAACCTCGACAAAAGATACAGAACCAGGTATGGCACCAGTTTCTTCGATAATCTTGTCATGATAAAAGAACAGGGGATGGAACGTTTTCTGGCTTTCGAGACCGAAAGAAGAAGGTGTCCGCAATGTGGATCCACACTCTGCGTTCACCGGACTTTCTGCTTTGAGTGTGGATTTAAACAACACTCGCAAGACTCAGTCTCACAACAGATATAAACAGGTTTAACATGATCAGGAAACAAATTTTCACACTCGGACTGGTAATGCTTCTGCTTGCCTCGTGCGGCAAGGACTACACCTCAAAAGAGTACCTGGAAAAGGTGCTGGGCAACCTGAGTCAGATAGAAACAGCATCTTACTACGAGTTTGGTGAAGCCTGGAGTCCTGGTGATACAGCAGCTTCCTTTGTCTTTACCCGGTTTCACAGGGAATACAGGAACCCGTCTGACACTGCAATAGGGTCAAGCTTTGTGACGCTTGATTCAATGACAAGATCAAAAGCGTCATTTTGTTACGACGGTCATATGCGGGCAACATTCTATGAAGAAGAAAAGGGCATAGTGATTGACAGTTTCAGGGTGAAGCCCCTCCCCTTCAGGCCGGTAGCCGCACCTTTCTATAACTATGTGACGAGCATAATCAATTATGCCCTCACAACCGGTGACAGCATTGCCCTGGAGATGCAGGAACAGGAGAGGAATGTATTTATGCGTCTGACTATAAATGAGGATGAGCAGGTTGAGTTCTTTGGAAAAGCTTTCCACATGGAGCCTTCTCCTTATCCTTATGGCGATAATACCTCAATTTATGAACTGTGGATAGATAAGGAGACAGATCTTCCATATAAGGTCAGGCGCGAGATGTCTCATGATATCTCGGTTTCAACGTCCCTTGATCCGGAATTTAACAAGCTTGATATCAACGATTTCAGGGCTGCGGATTTTTTCCCGCCTGACTATGAGATAAGGCAGTACGGGTATAAAAGGACAGATGAGGAGAAAAGTGCTCTCTTAAACGGTAAAGCACCGGAGTGGACATTGCAGTCATCAGATAATCAGACTGTCTCGCTGGCTGATCTGACATCCAGGGTTGTTCTGTTACAATTCACAAGTGTCAGTTGCGGGCCATGCAGGGCATCGGTCCCTTTTCTGAAGAAGATTGACAAGGAATTCAGTTCCGATGATCTTACAATTGTGGCAATAGAGTGCACCAGCAAAAACCTGAATGCACTCAGAACCTACATGTACCGGAACCAGTTTGATTATACATTTCTGCAGGCAAACAAGGAAGTAATTAAGAATTACTCCATCGGATCGTATCCGGTATTTTTCATTCTTGATGAGGAGCGGATCATCCGTGAGATCATTAAGGGGTACGCAGAGGGGACCACTGATGAAAGGATAAGATTTACAGTGAATAAATTACTGGAGCAATAAGCTTTAATTGTAAAACGAAGACTGTCTTAAAACAGAAAGGTCATCCTGACTGGCTCCTTTACCGCGAGGGTAAAAAACCTGTTCCGGGCGAGGATGAGGTGAGAGGCGAATTTCACATGTGAGGATTGTATTAGCCCCTGAATAGTTGAAAATAACTTGACACCGCCCCCATTTTTGTTTAAATTTGAGTATCATAGAGAAGGGAAACCGTAAACCTGCACCGGTTATCGGGATTTATTCTTAAGAAAAGTGAGATTGAAGGACAAGTATTAACCATTCTTTACTTTATTTCTGTCATGCCGGGTTATTGAAATAAGCTAACATCCAATGGAACGAGCTTACTTCATTTTGTCGTCTGTCAAGGTGATTTTACTCTCGGTAATCCTTCACCTGGCAAATCCATACACAAGGGATGTTTCAGCACAGGAAGAGTTTAAGATACATAGTTTCTTCTTTATACCTGGTGGAGCCTATCATGGGAAAAACTCTCCTAATGCATTTACCCGGACTTACTGTGATGCTATGAATGATCTTCTGGGTGAGGATTTTAAAATTATTGATGAAGTTGTCAGCAAGTCGAGTATCAGCAATGTTGCCTGGGCGCTCAGCAGAGGACAAAAACCCATGCGGAAACCTGAAAAGAACAAAAAAACAGTGATTGCTTACAAGACTATATTGGAAGCCCTGCATGACGAAACTTCAGATATCAACATTGTTTCATCCAGTTTCGGGACTGCTCTGACAGCACAGGTTGGAATCATGCTGGCCGACTTTTTCGGTAGTTCCGGAAAGGAGAAACCTGATATTAACCTCGTAATGGGTGCCAGCATGATCTCCAAGGAATCAAGACTCTACCGCAGGCTTGAAGAACTAAGTAACCAAGGAATGCTTACCACTCTTATTTATGATGAATTACAGGATCCCGGGGACAACGTCACCGGAATGTGCGGCAAATCGAGGGTGGGAGCGTATGCAAGGGGATTACGGATGAGCTTTGTTATCTTTGGGAAGTATCAGGGACAGCCCTCAATCCTCAATAATAATCCCCAGACCGGGCACCTTCATTTGCAGCGCGCCCAGTCAGAGGAAAAAGCTGAAAAATTCCTGGAGGTAACTCTCATTGAGTACGCACTGGCCGGTGAGGAGATAAGGGAGAAGGCTATGGAAATGCTTAAGGAATAAAAATTTGACCTGCTCAAAACCCGCTTCTGAAAGCGAGCTTTCATTGCTCGAAAAAAATAAAAGCCCGTACTGCCTATCGGCGGGTCGGGCTTTATCTTATGTCGGGGTAGTGTGATTCGAACACACGACCCTCTGGTCCCAAACCAGATGCGCTAACCGGACTGCGCTATACCCCGAATCGGCGATGCAAAAATAAAAAGATTTTTGTAACTTCGGCCTCCCTGACCGTTTTATTGCCGGTATAGAAACCATTTGGCACCAGGTTTGTTATTAGTGAACTAAATGACTGAAACATGAAAAAAAATCTCATTGCCATGGCAGCTCTGATGACCTTCATCCTGGCACCTGTCCTTTCACAGAAGTCGTTCTACGACTTTACCGTTGAATCTATTGACGGTCAACAGTACAGCATGGCTGACCTGAAAGGCAAAAAGGTGATGATAGTAAATACCGCTTCAAAATGCGGTAATACTCCCCAGTATAAGGACCTCGAACTGCTCAATAAGGCATACAGGCAGAAACTGGTCATTATCGGATTTCCGGCAAACAACTTCATGAACCAGGAACCCGGAACCAATGAGGAGATAAAACAATTCTGCAACAGCAAGTACGGAGTGACCTTCCCGATGATGTCAAAAATATCCGTCAAGGGCAATGATATGCACCCCCTCTACAGATGGCTCACAAGCAAAAGCGCCAATGGTGTACTCGACTCCGAGGTGTCATGGAACTTCCAGAAATATATCATTGATGAGAACGGCAAACTCGTTGGTTTCTTCAAGCCCGCTGTCAAACCTCTCTCTGACGAGGTGATCAACTGGGTTACCAGGGGACAATTTACCCAGGCTAAATAAATTCTTCCCACCCATATAATTACGGCCGGTACTCCGGCCATTTTTTTTCTGCTTTAGTACCTGCACCCTGAACGGTAAATCCATCCCCCGGGATCTGGCCTGCCACATACGTTTTAATCAGGTTAAAACCGAACTTTTTGTTTAACCAGTTGTTATACATAAAAAAATAAACGTCATGGCAGATCTGAGAACACACTACATGGGCATCGAGCTGAAGAGCCCTGTTATTGCAGGCGCCAGCAACCTGGTTACTGACATTCATAACCTGCAGAAACTGGAACAGGCAGGTGTTGCAGCCATCGTCTACAAATCTCTCTTCGAAGAGCAGGTACAACTCGAAAATCTTGAGCTGTATGAACTCAAAACCGAGTATGAGCACAGACACGCCGAACAGGTGACGCTATTTCCCAACTCCCAATCAGTGCCTGAATCGCCTGAAGATTATCTTCTGCACCTGAAGAAAGCCAGGGAGGCTGTTTCAGTTCCTTTTTTTGCCAGCCTCAATGCCATCACCGATGAGGTATGGGTTGAATACGCAGCAAAAGCCGCATCCACAGGTGTTGATGGACTGGAACTGAATTTCTATTCGCTTCCTGATGAGTCGGCCAATGATCGTGAAACGATTGAAAAGAAACAGGTGGAGACCCTTCGCAAGGTTAAAGAAGTCGTGAAGATACCAGTGGCAGTGAAGCTCACTCCATACTATACAAACACACTTAACTTCATTACAGAACTTGACAGGGCAGGTGCTGATGCCGTTGTAGTTTTCAACAGGCTGATTCAGCCAGATATCGACATCTACAGTGAGAAACATACAATGCCCTATAACCTCAGCAGCAGCGAGGACAACAGGCTCCCGCTCAGGTTCACCGGTATGCTGTATGGTAATGTTAACTCGTCGGTGTGCACCTCAACAGGAGTATATTCAGCCAATGATGTCATAAAGATGATCCTTGCCGGGGCTGATACGGTACAGGTTGTCAGCACACTCTACCGCAACGGGGTTGAAGTGGTAAAATCAATGACCGAAGAGATAGAAAAATGGATGGACAGCCACGGTTATAAGAACCTTGAAAGCTTCCGCGGGAAGCTATCAATGAAGAAATCAGAAAACAATCTTCCCTATACCCGTGCACAGTATATCGATTTCATGATGAATTCAGGCGACATCATGAGAAAATACCGCTCCCTGAGCTGATTCAGCCGGTCACGGGCGGCATAACCGGTTGTACAAAGGTGCCCGCCTTATCAGGATATGATACGTACCCGGGAACAGATTCATATGATCCTGAAACATGAACAGTGCTCAACTGCCAGAGATGGCACTGAGCAAAATCCGGGAAGAAATTGACGAGAGACGGATAGCTTCAATGAGACCGTCTGTCTTTGTCAGAAGCCTGTCGTTACCACGAAGCATCCCCATGTAAAGCCAGGCACAGTCTTCCGGTGATATTTTCCCTGTCTCCTCAGTCTCAGACAGATGCCTCCTGAAGAGAGGGATGAGTATCTGCATCTCAGCCTTCTGAAGCTTGTCCCTAAGCTTCTCTACCCTGCTGTGTCCCTGAGCGAAGTCCTTCATCAGCAGCGAATTATGCATTATAAGCGCACTCAGTCGCCTCATCCTCTCTTCACCGTAACGATGAATGATAGTTGCCAGGTCTCCATCTGACCGCGTCAGGGAGCTCAGCGGCACAATAATATGCCTGATCTCCTTCTCAACCACTGCCTCATAGATCTCGGCTTTGTTCCTGAAATACATATAGACCGTACGCCTGCCCCGCCCGGCTGCCGCAGCAATCGTTTCCATAGTGGTCCTTCGCAGACCTACGGTGGCAAACAGCCCGTCAGCAACGTCAATAATCATGTCACGCGTACTCCTTTTTGCCATTGCACAAAATACGAAATATGTGCAAAGTTAGTAAAGCAAGGAAATTATGACTTAATTTTAAGGTTTTATTCATTAAACGGACTGTAATGAGAGGAATTTTACTTGTTTTTCTGTGTCTGCTTCCGATTACGGCCGGCGGGCAGATTGTTATTGACAAGCCTCTGAGTCAAAGGCTTACAGGATATGATATTGACGTGACCCTTGATCCGGTGAAGCACACACTCAACGGTATGATGAATGCGTGGTGGGTTAATCACTCATCTAAACCGGTGGGGGAGGCAATGATGCACATGTATCTCAACGCGTTCAGCAGCAGTCAGAGCACCTTTGCCTCCGGAGGCAGATGGTCTGCGGCAGGCGACGACGGATGGGGCTGGGTGAAGATCAGCTCAATGAAAGATGGCATGGGAAATGACCTCTCCGGATCTTACGGATATGTTTCACCTGATGACGGAAATGTAAATGACAAAACGGTACTGAGAGTTGTTCTTCCTGAGCCCGTAGCTCCCGGAGACACTCTTGTACTGAAGATTGACTTCGTCTCCAAGTTACCATCCCCGATTCAGCGAACCGGCTATAATGAAGATTTTCATTTTGTGGCACAGTGGTTTCCGAAGTTCGGGGTTTATGAGACGGCGGGTATGCGACAACGTGAAGCCGACGGCTGGAACTGTCACCAGTTTCATCCCAACTCTGAGTTTTATTCGAACCATTCGGTTTACAATGTGTCTGTGACCCTTCCCACAGAATTTGTTACCGGTTCGGGAGGTAAGCTTATGGAAGAGACAGATCTTGGCGGCGGCCTTAAAAAGGTTATATGGAGGGCAGAGGATATCGTTGATTTTGCATGGACAGCCTGGCCGGGATACAAGGTTGTGACCAGGAAATGGAATAATGTCGATATAACCTTGCTGACCTGTAAGATGGGCCTGTCAAAGGCTGAAAACCACCTTGATGCAGTTGTTTATGCGCTTGAGTATCTTGCTGCCAGGGTGGGGCCATATCCATGGCCTCATCTGACATTCGTTGATCCTCCTCTCTCCGGTTCAGGGGCAGGAGGGATGGAATACACCACGCTGTTTACCACTATGGGCGGCGGAGCAGTACCGGTATTTCTGAAGATGCCGGAGATGGTAACTGTACACGAGTTTGGTCATGCATACTTCATGGGAATCATGGCAAGCAATGAATTTGAGGAGCCATGGCTTGATGAAGGTGTTAATTCATACTGGGAGCAGCGTATCATGGATCATTATTACGGCGGGGGTTACGGACTCGTTCAGCTGCCCTTCCTGAAGATGTCAGACACTGATCAGGGGAGACTCACCTACATCAGTTCACCAAGCCGCGCGATAGCCTCAAATGATCTCCCTTCCTGGATGTATCCTCACGGAACCTATTCCATGATGTCATACAACAAGGCGGCAACATGGCTGCACACCCTCCAGGGAATTATTGGTGATGAGACTATGGACAATGTCTTCAGGGAGTATTACAACCGCTGGGCTTTCCGCCACCCTTCAGGGCGTGACTTTATCTCGGTGGTCAATGATGTTGTAAAGAGCGAACATGGAGACAGGTTCGGTGAAAACATGAACTGGTTTTTTGAACAGGTTCTTTATGGCAAAGGAGAATGTGACTACAGAGTCTCGGGAATCACCAATTACAAGATAAGGAGTTACTCGGGTGTTGTGGATGGTGATTCGGTGACTTACACCCGCGGTGATCGCAGAAGTGACACGCTGTATATCTCGAGGATAAGTATCGAGAGGCTGGGTGACATTATGCTGCCTGTTGATATTCTCATCAGGTTTGATAACGGAAAGGAGGTTCTTGAAACCTGGGACGGCAAGGCCAGTTACAGGGATTTTGAGTACACCGGCTCCAGCAAGGTAATCTGGGCAAAACTCGATCCGCTTGACCGTATTGACATGGACGTGAACCGCATCAACAACTCGTGGACACTGGAGCCCGACCGGACGGCCGCGAGACGTATGCTGAACAAGTTTGTGCTCCTGATGCAGATGATGATTTCAGTTTTCACCCTTTAAATTTCCGGAAATGAGCTTATTCAAGACACTGAAGAACGGGGCCGCTGCTGCGGCATCTTCATATAAACTTATACTCCTTATCTGGGTTACCACCCTGGTACTTACATTGGCGGTCGGGTATCCGCTCCGTTCATTCCTGAATATGATATTTGGAAACAGTATGGCAGTTGAACGTCTCAATGACGGCTTTGATTTGGGCATTACCGGTGACCTCGGCAAATCTTTCGGGGGACTGATAGCATCTGTTTCTGCCGGAACCATGCTTATCGGTCTTGTCGGGTTCTTTATCATGACGTTTTTTGCAGGCGGGCTGTTCAGGCGTTTCTCACTGGCATGGGGAGGTCTGAAGGTCTCTGACTTTCTGAGAACATCAGCCGGTAACTTCATACCGTTTCTCAAGATCGCGCTGCTGCTGATGTTGATTATAGGTGCCTACACCTTCATCTTGACAGGTATCCCCATAATTGCAGGCCTGATTGTCTCCGGTTCACCCGGTCAGACCGGTAATATTATCTATGGTTTATTTGTGATCTGGGCTCTTGGACTTCCTGTATGGCTCTTTGTGGCTGACGCCTCAAGGAGGTGGATAGCCGCCACAGGGTCACGTAAGGTATTCAGGGCTCTCGGGGCAGGATTCAGAGCGCTCAGGATGAGGTTCTGGCACTCATACCTGACTGTACTTGCCGTTGTGCTGATCAATGCCGTATTTATCCTGGCATTGATGTGGTTAGCAGGCACTTCCACTCCTGAAAAGGGGATAACGGTATTCCTGTTTTTTCTAGCAACCCAGGCACTCTTCATCATAAGACTATTCATGAAAGCCTGGAGATACGCATCTGTTTGTGAGGCTGTGAAATAACAGCAAACCCGGGCTCAACAGGATCCGGGTTGCCATGTATGACGGTTTTCTCCTCGTGCCTCGCCTTAAAGGCCCTCTTCCTGAAAAATTGTTAAGAGGACCCGTTTCTGTCTCATAACACATCTTTCCTGCCAGGGTGGTCATCCGTCCTCGGGATCCTCAGAACGTTTGGGTAGCTGTCATGGGAAGCCTGTGGCCTTCCTGAACTACAATTCAGCCAGCGCTTTTGGAAATCCGGAACGAGAGTGTTTTCTTTGCTCACTTCAAAAAAAAACAGGAAATTATGCAATTGGCAACAGAAAGAAACGGAAATGGAGCGAAGGTCAGGACCATCAGAAAGATCCACCGTCTCACTGCCTCATTTCTCTCAGTTGTCCTTGTAATAGTTGCGGTTTCAGGGCTGCTCCTTGGGTGGAAGAAGAACAGCAACGGCTACCTGCATCCGGTATCCCATACCGGGACCACCACCGATCTCAGTCAATGGCTTCCCCTGGATTCGCTTAATGCGATAGCGATCAGGGCCCTGCATGAGACGGGAAGGAAGGGCCTGAGCGAGGAGCTTGACCGGATTGATATCAGGCCTGACAAGGGGATGGTCAAGTTCGTGTTTGAACGTCACTATCATGGCATTCAGCTTGACGGTGCCACGGGCAGGGTACTCTACGTTGAAAACAGGCGTTCAGACATGGTTGAAGATATTCATGACATGTCGATAGTTTACAGGATCCTGGGCTTTGACGGTGAGATTTTCAAGCTGATCTACACGACATTCACCGGCCTTTCGCTGCTTGTTTTCGCCGTTACGGGCGTATGGCTCCGTTATCTGCCACGCAATGGCAGGAAGAACGGTTCGGGTGACACCAGGTGAATTGCAGTGGCGTGAGTCTGACTCCGTCATTTGCCTGGCAAAGACCGGGATTAAGGTTCAGGGGACATATAATAATATGCCGTCACCGAGAAGTCAATGGTGGTCTTCACCCAGTGCCACAACTCTATATCTGCCTTCAGTGATTCAGAAAAGGGTATTGCATCGAGGATCCGGTACCGCATGTTCACACTCATCCCCGGGTGAAAGTTCCCGTACCCTGCCGGCTGTGCGATAAACGGGTGATCAAACGGCTCGGGCCGGCACCAGGCATAACCAAAGTAGTCCTCCGTACCTGTACCGAATGAAGAGGGAAAAGGCTCACCATCGATGTAGATCTTTTCATCGCCCTCACCCCACCATGCATCTGCAGTGTTGAAGACCAGCACGGCGTCACCGGCATATACCCCTTTCCCTTTGAGCTCAGCGATGTTCAGGTCAGTATGTAGTCCCGTTCCCCCGGTGTCTTCTGAGCCGGCAGTCTCAAAACCCGGGTACTCCTTCCATGAGGCCCCGAAATGCATTGAATTGGCTTCCCATTTATACCTGGTCAGGCCCATACGGGCATTGATTGCGATGGTATCATCAGTCCCGTTGAAGATGCTTATCCTGCAGCTGTCACGGAATGGCATCAGCCATGAGGAGTGAAGCGTGCCGTCAGGGTCTGCAGCCGTAAAACGTGTACGGCTGGTGTTGTATGAATAGCCTGTGCCGAAAAAGTTTCCAGCCGGCACTTCTGCAGTTTGCATGCCGTCAAAGTACAAACGGATGACAGCTCCTCTCAGCACCGATGCCGTATCACCTCCCGACAGCATGAGTGAGAGGCTGCTTACAGCCTGGTCATTTCCTGTCACGGCCAAGGAGCATTCCGTCCCCGGTGGAAACATTCCTTCAACTGACCTGACAGTTTTTTCATCACTCCGGGAGCTGATATCCAGGAGAAGGTTTGAAGCGCACTCAGCAACAGCAAGTGAATCATCGGAGAACATTCCGCTTTTTGCGGAGACTACCCTTGTTCCCTCCTCGTAGAGACGGGCGTCAATGTTGTAATATATTGAAGGAGTGTGTCTTTGTGGAGTTAATAAAACAGAATCGTTCTCGAGTGTGATCCGGCATTTTTCAGAAAAGGGAATTGGAAGGTAGAGGTTGTATCCACGGCGCTGCGGTTCTGTCAGAGGTGAGACTGACGTACTGAGTGGCGCGGGTGCAAGGACACCTCCACCAACCAGTTCCGGTGCATTGCCTTCAATGACCGGATCGGGCTTCCCGTCGAGATAAACCCTGATATTTGAGTTCATGGCGCTGGCATTTCCGAATGTCATCCACCAGCGGACAATGACGCCTGGCCCGTCAGCCTCCAGCATGACGTACTCATGCCGTCCGTCAGTGTCTTCCTCCCTTATGAAATTGGTATAGTCGTTGTTTGCATACCATCCTGCGCTGTCAGGGTGGATGCTTCGCCTGTCATATGAGCTGAACTGCACCAGCCTGTAGGCAGGGGAGGGGTAATACATCAGCGTTCCTGCCGAGGCCATTTCCCGGAGCAGTGACCGGAAAGTGATGACCTGCTCATTCCTGCATGATATGGTTGTCATCAGAGCCGTCATAATAGCCAGCGCAACCAGGGTTGGTAATCGCTTTTTCATTGGTCAGGGGTTTGGCAATAAAGTTAGAAATTTTGCCTCTTGCCTGTTCCTAAGTATAAATACTCAGAAAAAATGGGCTAAAAGTCCGTTCCCTGCATCATAAGTCATTGCTAATTTTGAACTTCCCTGAAAGGGCAATGACGGAACCTATGGAAGATCTCTATTTAAGGCTGTTGCAGGATATCCGTTTCAAGGAGGGACTGAAGGCCTGTATGAACTGCGGAATATGCACAGGCATATGTCCTGCAGCCGAGTATTACCAGTATGATCCGCGCCGGGTTATTGACCTTGTGCAGACCCGCAACAATGATGTCATCAGGGAGTTGCTGAAGAGTGAGACCATCTGGTACTGTGGCCAATGTATGAGCTGCAAGACCCGCTGTCCCAGGGGCAACACCCCTGGCATGGTCATCATGGCTCTCCGCAAGCTGTCACAGGAGCTGGGATACTTTACCGACTCCGAAAAGGGGAGGCAGCAGTTCGCCCTTAAGCGTACCGTAGGTGACAATGTCCTCAAACACGGTTACTGTGTCGTCTCATATGACGTCGATCCTGAAGCCCATCCGGAACAGGGTCCGGCATGGGAGCACTATTATAATCATCTTGATGACTCCCTCGCCCGCCTCGGCGGCGAGCTCAACGGAAAGGAGGGGCCTACAAGGCGCATATCGGATGATGTGCTCGATGAGCTTAGGAGCATCTTCAAAGTTACCGGCGGACAGGATCTCTATGATGCCATTGAGGAGGCTTCCGAGAAGAAGGCTGAAGAGATGGGGATGGAGTTCAGAAAGGAAGGAAGGGATTTTGAATATTTCAGGCATGTGGTCACTGCAGACAACGGATGCCACCAGAGTGAGCCGGAAGACGTAAGGAAGGATGTATATGAAACCGGAAGGTAAGAAGAGGATCTGGGCAGAATACCAGAAAGAGATTCCTGATGATCATTTCTTTTATGTCAGGTCATGCATCAGGCAGACTTTCTTTGCCGGGTCTGAACAATGCTTCCTGAAGATCCTCCGCGATGATCTGGGCAAGGATGTGTTTGAGGATCCAAGACATACCACCTGTACTGGTATTGGCTACCACGGTGACGTCGTGCCGTTTGAGACGATACAGGCTGTTGTGGCGCGTCACTTTGCCCTGGCAACCGAGGCCGGTTATAAACACATTGCTATCTCATGCGTCACCTCTTTTGGCATTTATACTGAAATCCTGGAGACGTGGAAACATTTCCCGGAAACGCTCGAGCGTACCCGTGAGGATCTATACAGGGCCACAGGGCGCACCTTCGAAATCCCTGAAACAATATCCCACGCAAGTGATATAATCTACAAATTCCGTGACCAGATAGCACAAAAAGCCAAATACACCCTTGTTGACATAAACACCGGCAAGCCGCTGAAGGTAGTTGAACACATAGGATGCCATTACTCGAAGATGTTCCCGAAGCACGGTGTGGGCGGAGCCGAGTTCCCGCATGTGCTGGTTGGTATGGTTGAAGCCTGGGGAGGCGATATCATTGATTACCCGGAAAGGCGTCACTGCTGCGGCTTCGGTTTCAGGCAGTACCTGGTGCAGGCCAACAGGGGCTATTCGCTCTTTGCCTCGCGCAAGAAGTTTGAATCGATGGAGCCCTACAGGCCCGACCTGATAATTGCCAACTGCCCGGGTTGCACCATGTTTATGGACCGCTGGCAGTATACAATAAAGGAGATTGACGGCATTACCTACGGTGCTGATGGTCAGGGAATTCCCGTGCTGACCTACGAAGAGGTCGCAGGCCTGGTGCTGGGCTACAATCCCTGGGAACTCGGGCTGCAGTACCATAATGTACAATCGATGCCCCTGCTTCGCAGGATGGGTATCAAGGCAGATCCTTCAGAGCGGTTTCTTGCCAGGGATGGCTCCAGGCTGCCCGATCCCGTCAACCTGATAAACGGATGAAGACCAATTCAGCGCATATAGTCGTGGCCGGCGGCGGTGTTGCCGGCATGGAGGCCGCAGGCACACTTGCCGAAATGGGCTACAGTGTCACCCTGGTAGAAAAAGGTGACGAGCCCGGAGGGCATCTGCTGCAGTGGCATGCACTCTTTCCTGACCGACGCCCGGCGGAGGAGGTGAAAAACCATCTCAGAAAGCATATCGAGCACCGTAACATAAGCATCATCACCGGAACCACAGTAGAAAAAATCAGGCATCATGGCAGCAACGTGTTCGTGAGCCTCTCCGGAGGAACCGAAGAGAAGGCGGATGCAGTGATCGTAGCCACCGGGTTTGACCTCTTCGATGCACGCAGGAAAGAGGAGTACGGTTACGGGATCTACGACAATGTCATTACTTCCGCCGGGCTGGAGGAAATGTTCAACAGGGGACAAGTGGTAAAGGCAGACGGAAGTGTGCCTTCACGCATCGGGCTCATCCATTGTGTGGGTTCACGTGATGAGAAGGTGAATAATAATCACTGCTCCAAGGTATGCTGTGTGACTGCCGTAAAACAGGCGATAGAGATCAGAAAGATGCTTCCATCGTGCGAGGTTTTCTGTTTCTATATGGACATGCGCATGTATGGCCCCTATTACGAAGAGCTTTACCGGGAATCGCAGGAGTTTCACAACGTCAATTTCATCAGGGGTAAGGTGTCAGAGGCTTCTGTCAACATAAACAACAGGCTGGTGATCAAGGTGGAGGATACCCTTGCAGGCAGGCCGCTTAAAATGGAGCTTGACATTATGGTACTGATGGTAGGGATGGAGATGGCCGGGGCGGGGATGAAGCTGGCTGAAGCTTCCGGGATGAAGAGAGGAATAAACCGTTTCCTGGAAACCGCTGATCACCACTATGGCAACAACCTCAGCGGGATAAAAGGCGTATTTTACGCAGGTACCTGCACTGCTCCGATGAATATCACCGATACCATTTCGCACGCAAGGGCGGCAGTGGCAGAAACAGTAAGATACCTTAACAGCAGATGAGCGTAACCCGGCCAAACAGGTTTGGTTTCACCATCAACCGCAGCAGGTTGATTGACTATGACTTATCTGACAGGAAGGTAAGGGAGTTTATCACCCTCAGGGAGCCAAGTTTCAGGCTCTGCTTTGCATGTGGCGGGTGTACTGCAGCTTGTACTGCCGGCCAGCATACTTCCTTTAACCTGAGACGGATGAACACTTACATCAGGAGGGGAGAGATAGAGCCTCTTCGTGAAGAGGTGAAGCGCTGCATGCTGTGCGGTAAATGCCTGCTGGTATGCCCGCGCGGGGTAAACACGCGAAATGTGGTGGCGGCAGCTGCCGATGCAATAGGAAAACTGGAACGGAATGAACTCTGAGCTGTTTGTTATACCGTTCAATATTGGGCTTTACTTCATTCTGATATACAGCGTGGTGCGAAGTACCGTATGGTTCCGGGACCTCTCCCGTTCTGATAAGCTGCGTCTGCAGAGGGGGTTCTTCGGCATGCCCTTCATGGAAAGTCTGAAAGAGATTTTCATGGAGAGCCTGCTGCACCGCAAGATCTTCAGAAAGAATCCGGTGCTTGGGTATATGCACATGAGCCTGGCCTTCGGCTGGTTTCTGCTGATAGTCTTTGGCACTATCGAAGCCGACCTCTTCGGGGAGAAGCATCTCAACCCGCCGTCGCATGCCATCTTTTTCCGTTGGTTTAATCCTGGCCACGGAGCTGAAGGATTTGCACGCATATACAGTTTCTGGATGGATCTCCTTCTTGCATTCATCCTGTCCGGACTGCTGCTGGCGATTATCAAGAGGTTCACTCCCCGGCTGATGGGAATGAAGAAGACAACGAAGCATACCTGGACAGACCGTATTGCCCTCACCAGTCTCTGGCTGATCTTCCCCTCGAGGCTGCTGGCAGAGAGCTTCACCTGCGGGGTGCACGGCAGCGGCAGCTTCCTGACCGGAAACCTTGGTAATGTCCTTGCCTCGTTCCTGCCTGCGGCAGAGATGGCCCCCTGGTTCTGGTGGCTCTATTCGCTCTCTCTGGGAACATTCTTTTTCCTTCTTCCCGTTTCGAGATATTTCCACATACCCGTGGAGCTCTTCCTGATCTTCATGCGCAACTCAGGCATTACCACAGGCGACAGGCATTCGTCGTACACCGAGGTACAGACGCATGCCTGCTCATCATGCGGGGTATGCATCAGCACATGCCAGATGAGCTATGCTGCAGGGATACATGATATACAATCGGCTTACTTCATCAAGGGTCTGAGGAATGACCGGGATATTGCGGCCATCACAGCCAACTGTCTCATGTGCGGCAGGTGCGAGGAGGTATGCCCGGTAGGCATCGAGCTGGGTCCAATGAGGCTCATAGAGCGCAGGCAGGGAGAGAGGAGTGACAGGACCATGAAGCTGCAGGAGAAATATTCGCTGCTGCGAAAGAGGAGCAGCGTTGAAAAGGCAGCCACCCAATCATACGGATACCTTGTCAGGGAGGAGCCTGAGAAGGCCGATGTGCTCTTTTTTGCAGGATGCATGACACACCTCACGCCAGCAGTGATTGTCGCCATGAAGAAAATCATGGAGAGTGCCGGGGTAAGGTACCGGTTCATGGATGAAAATGGAGGGGTCTGCTGCGGAAGGCCGCTGATGCTTGCAGGAAGGGACAGGGAGGCAAGAGAGCTGATAAACCATAATTCAGACATTATCTGGAAGTCGGGAGCGCAGATACTGGTCACATCATGCCCCATATGCTACAAGGTCTTCAGGGAGAGCTATTACCTTGAAGCAAGAGTGATGCACCACTCGGAGTTCATCAACCAGCTGATCGAGGAGGGCTCTCTCCGCCTTGGTTATCTTCACAGAAAGGTTGTATACCATGACCCTTGCGAGCTGGGACGCGGATCGGGCATATACGAGGAGCCCAGGGCGGTAATAAGCTATGTGGCAGAGTTACAGTCATCGGCACAGGAGAGGAACATGTCACTTTGCTGTGGCGGCAGCCTGGGCAATCTCACCCTGTCATCCGGAAAGAGGGCACTGATAGCTGCCGATGCGGCCCGTATACTTACCCTTGGCTCACCTGATGAACTGATAACAGCCTGCCCGCTCTGCAAAAAAACCTTCTTTCAGGCCACCAGAACTAAAGTCAGTGATATTGCCGAACTGGTGGCAGATGCACTTCCGGCACCTAAAAGAGAGACCGCAAAAAAGAGGCAGTTTAAAAGAACTGCCAGGGTAGCCGGTAATAATTGAAAAAATTTTTCAGGGGGTGCAAATATTTGAGTTATTGACGCTTCGTACTCCAATAATTTCCATTTACTTTGGCGCCATGATTTTTCAGAATGACTCTGGAATAATTTTTGACGGTGAAAATAGAGTAAACCAATAGTTGTAGAATGAAAAGAATATTTTTTGCTGCAGTTGTTTTTGGTGTTGCGATATCTTCTGGTCTTACATCATGCAAACATGACTCCGGCCTCAACGGCCAGGAGGGTAAGAACAGGAAAGGAGCCACCGCTGTTGAGGGGGAGGCTGTAGTTCTGAGTATTGGTGAGGCAGAGCTTATAGAGGTTGATTACAACCCGCAGTATAATACTGCCGAATGGCTTTTCAAGGTTGAAAAGCCTGGCCGCTGGGATGTCTGGCTTTCAAGTCTGACCATTGATACCACACGGCTTCATTTCGCAGAAAATGTAATTATTACAGCCGGTGAAACCAAGCTTGAAAAGAAACCGGTCAGTGACCGTATAGTTACTGAAGACAAAAGCATTACCGGACCCTGGTACAGGGCTGACTCACATATGGGTTCTGTGTTTTTCTCCAAACCAGGTGAATACCAGGTTCAGGTAATCAGTGACAAGGTTGTGGCTCATTCTTCTGATCTCTCGCTGGTCAGTATTGATAAGCAACCCCTGATCAATTCAGTGATACTGAAGCCCAAGGTCAACTAGTCATTACAGCAGTAACCGGAGCGCGGCCACCATCACTTTTTCTTCCCCTCAATCCATTTGCGGGCATTGACGAATGCCTTCATCCATGGCGTTATGTCATCATTTCGCCTGTCAGCAGGGTAGTATGCACACTGCCAGGGCATGAATGACCTCTCCAGATGGGGCATCATTGCCAGGTGCCTGCCATCGGCAGAGCATATGCCGGCCACATCGTACATCGATCCATTGGGATTGGCCGGATAGTGACTCCGGCTGTATTTCATCACGACGTTATAATCTTCCTCAGGAAGGGGGAGACAGAATCGGCCTTCGCCATGGGCTACCCATATTCCCAGTTCCATCCCCTCGAGGCCAGAGAACATTACGGATTTGCCATCTGTGATTTTCACCCCCAGGAAGTCTGATTCGAACTTGCGTGAGGCATTATGTTCCATCCGGGGCATCTCTTTGTGTTCCGGCACAATCAGCCCGAGTTCTGCCATCAGCTGGCAACCGTTACAAACGCCCAGTGAAAGGGTGTCTTCTCTCCTGTAGAAATTTTCCAGTGCTATGCGTGCCTTCTCGTTGTACCGGAACGCTCCGGCCCATCCTTTGGCTGAACCGAGAACGTCAGAGTTGGAGAAGCCGCCGACAAAAACAATCATGTTGAGTTCTTTCAGTGTCTCACGACCTGAGATGAGGTCGGTCATGTGTACGTCCTTGACGTCAAATCCGGCCAGCCAGAGGGCATAGGCCATCTCGCGGTCACCGTTCACCCCTTTCTCCCTGATGATTGCGGCCCTGGTTCCGGTGGTTGGCTTACGGTCAGGGGTGATGCCCAGAGACCTGAAGCTGCCTTCAAAGTTCTCCAGGTTAAAATGAAGTGCCTTTCTTCCATGGTTGTCAAACCGTTCCCTTGCGAGTTCAGGTCCGCACTGCCTGCGGTCAAGAAGGTATGAACTCCTGTACCAGAGCGAGCGGCAGCGGTCAATGTCAAACTCAGAATGGTTGCCACCGTTGACCACTGACAGTTTCCTCTCTCTTATCGGATGCCCGATGGAGGCGAATCGTATTCCTCTGTCGTAGAGGAATTCCTCTGTCTCAACCTCATCCCTGACCTGGATGATCACACCCGGATTCTGGCTGAAGAGCAGCCTGACCGAGTCTGGTTCGCCTATCTCTGTCAGGTTCAGGGCAAGACCACCCTCACAGTTGGCAAAACACATTTCGAGGAGGGTGACAATCATGCCTCCTGCAGAAATGTCATGACCGGCAATGATTCTTTTATCTTTGATCATCTGCTGCAGGGCTTCAAATGTAGACGCGAAGTAATCAGGATCTTTAACTCCGGGCGCTACTGTTCCCAGGCTGCCTATGGTCTGGCTGAACGCCGAACCTCCAAGCTCATGCCTCATGCCGCTCATGTCAATCCAGAAGAGTGAGGTGGACTCATCATTTATGATCACCGGGCCGGCAATGCGCCTGATATCCTCTACCCCGGCTGCAGCGGTGATGATGACGGTACCCGGACTGAAGACCGTACCGTCAGGGTATTTCTGGGTCATCGAAAGACTGTCCTTGCCGGTGGGGATGTTTATTCCCAGTGCAACCGCGAAGTCGCTTGCCGCCTGTACTGCCTCGTAGAGCCTGGCATCCTCTCCCGGGTTTTTACAAGGCCACATCCAGTTGGCCGAGAGGGAGACACTCTTCAGTCCGTCGGGCATGGGAGCCCAGACGATGTTAGTTAGAGCTTCGGCTATTGAGAGGACTGATCCGGCGGCGGCGCTGACGAGGCCGGCTGCAGGAGCATGACCCAGTGAGGTGGCCATACCGCTCATGCCACGGTAATCAAGTGTGATGGCCCCCAGATCATTGAGGGGCAGTTGCAGTTCACCGGCGCACTGTTGCATTGCTATCCTGCCGGTCACTGACCTGTCAACCTTGTTTGTCAGCCAGTCTTTGCACGCCACCTCCTCAAGCTGTAACACTGCATCGAGGTACCTGGAAGGATCAGATGGCTCATAGCTGAGATCTCCGGTCATGTTCTTCAGGGTGGTGTCATTCATGACCGTTCTGGGAGGCTTCCCGAAGAAATCGGCAAGCTGCAGGTCTATGGGTCTGTCTCCGCCGGACGGATTGAAGAAGGTGAACTGGTGGTCTCCGGTCACCTCCCCGATGATGTATATGGGAGCCCTTTCGCGACGGGCCACTGAAGTCAGCCTGTCCACATCGCTGCTTCGTATCACCAGTCCCATCCGTTCCTGTGATTCGTTGCCAATGATCTCCCTGGCCGAGAGAGTGGGGTCACCCACCGGCAGTTTGCTGATGTCAATTGTACCACCGGTTGCCTCGACCAGTTCGGAAAGACAGTTGAGGTGCCCGCCGGCGCCGTGGTCATGTAGTGATATCACCGGGTTTTGGTCACCTTCAGCCATAGCCCTGAGGGCATTGTATACTCTCTTCTGCATCTCTGGATTGGCACGTTGAACCGCATTGAGCTCAATGGCGCTGTCATAGGCTCCGGTATCCACAGAGGAAACAGCGCCTCCGCCCATCCCGATCCTGTAGTTGTCACCGCCGAGGAGCACTATCAGATCTCCCTTTTCGGGTGTATCCTTGGTGCTGTCGGATTTCTTTCCGAGGCCTATCCCTCCTGCCAGCATTATCACCTTGTCAAAACCGTAGCGTTTCATGTCGGTGAAGTGTTCGAAGGTCAGCACCGAGCCGCAGATAAGCGGCTGGCCGAACTTGTTCCCGAAGTCGCTGGCGCCATTTGAAGCCTTGATCAGTATCTCTTCGGGTGACTGGTAAAGCCATCTGCGCGGCTCGCTGTACTTTTCCCATTCCCTCGGTCCGTCTGGCCTTGGGTAGGAGGTCATGTACACTGCGGTGCCGGCAATCGGGAGTGAACCCTTGCCCCCTGCGATGCGGTCACGTATCTCTCCACCGGTGCCGGTGGAGGCTCCGTTGAAAGGCTCAACAGTTGTCGGGAAGTTATGGGTTTCAGCCTTCATGGTGAGAACAGACTGAATGTATTTTACACGGAAATAATCCGGTTTGTCCTGCGTTGCCGGGGCGAACTGTTCGGTGACAGGCCCGTCGAGGAAGGCACAGTTGTCTCTGTATGCCGAGACCACATGGTTGCGGTTCTTCCTGGTAGTGCGTTTAATAAGGTCAAAAAGGGATGATTTTCTCTCTTCGCCGTCAATGATGAATGTGCCGTTGAAGATTTTATGACGGCAGTGTTCGGAGTTGACCTGTGAGAATCCGAACACTTCGCTGTCTGTAAGATTTCTTCCCAGGTTGCGGCCCAGGTTTTCAAGGTAGGTGATCTCCTCAGCGCTCAGGGCGAGTCCTTCCTGTTCGTTGTAGGCAGCTATGTCATCAATCTCGCGTACCGGTTCAGGCTCATGGTGTACGGTAAAAATATCCTGGTCGAGTCCGTGATAAACCCTCTGGAGCATGGGATCGTGATCCGGATTTTCGCCGGTGGCGGGAAAGTACTCCTCAATCCTTGAGATCCCTGATACAGCCATGTTCTGGGTTATCTCCACGGCGTTGGTACTCCAGGGCGTGATCATCTCGCGCCTGGGGCCGATGAAGGTGCCGCTGACGGTCTCTGCCTCAAGAAGGCTGGCGTAGCCAAACAGCCATGAGAGCTTCTCTGCCTCTGCAGCTGAAAGGTGACCGTAGGTGCCTGCCGCAATTACTGATCCTGATGAGGTCTTGAAAAATAGAATCTTACGGGTATCCATAAATTTGAAGAAGTTTTGAAGTAAGGAGCAGGATGCTCAAGGCCCAAAGATAAATAAAATGAGGTTTATAGTTGAAAAACTTTACCGGACCCAGGTACGGATGAATATTCCTTCATTCCCACTGTTTCAGCCTTAACGGGTATTGGCTCAAATGCTCCTGCCGGGACCGTGTGAATAGGTTGCCAGTGCCCGTTCACGGGCCAGGGAATGATCAACAACCGGCCGGGGATAGGAGCAGCTGTCAAGCTCCGGGACCCACCTTCGTATGTATCGCATCTGAGGATCAAACTTGCGCATCTGTTCCGCAGGATTGAATATCCTGAACCATGGGGCGGCGTCGCATCCTGTCCCGGCTGCCCATTGCCAGTTTCCGTTGTTCGATGAGAGCTCGTAGTCAAGGAGCTTCCCGGCAAAGTATGCTTCGCCCCAGCGCCAGTCCGTAAGCAGATGTTTTGCGAGGAAACTGGCGGTGATCATCCGCACTCTGTTATGCATGAATCCGGTTGTGTTTAGTTCACGCATGCCTGCGTCAACAATCGGATAACCTGTCATGCCGTTGCACCACCTGTCAAATTCCTCTTCGTTATTGCGCCATTGCATGGCCTCATACCTGGTTTTGAATGAATTGTCGGTTACATGCGGGAAGTGCCAGAGGATGCTCATGAAAAACTCTCTCCAGATGAGTTCATTCAGCCAGGTTTCATTGAGATCGAGTGCGACCCTGGCCAGCCTCCGGATACTTACGGTTCCGAAGCGCAGGTGCACACCCAGACGGGTCGTCCCCTCTACCGATGGTATGTCGCGGGTGAGGTGATAATTCCTGATAGTTTCAGTGTTTATCAGCGGTTCGGGCGGGACTGTGTCAGTGTGGATAAAACCGATCTCAGCCGGGCCTGGGATGCTGGCGGGCAGCATCTTCAGAAAATTGCCGGCATACTTCTCCGAGGGTTGTGATTCCGTGTCCTGAACGGTGATCCGTTTTTTCCATGCCCGCGAATAGGGAGTAAAAACCGTATATGGTGTGCCGTCTGACTTTACCACTTCATCCTTTTCAAGGATCACCTGGTCCTTGAAGGAGCGGAAGTGTATACCGGAGGCTTTCAGGAGGAGTGAGATCCTTTCATCCCGGGCAGTGGCATATGGTTCATAGTCGTGGTTGGTGAAAACCGCTTTTACATCATACTCACCTATGATCTTCAGGAAGGCAGCCTCGGGAGTGCCGTGAAGGACCATCAGTGATGACCCGGCAATTGTAAGCTTTTTATTCAGTTCCCCCAGGGCAGCTGTGATGAATGCCACCCTCCGGTCAGTTTTTTCTTCCAGTCTGTCAAGAATTTCCGTGTCAAGAATGAAAACCGGCAGTACCTGGTACCCTGACCGCAGCGCGTGTAAAAGACCTGTATTGTCTTCCAGTCGCAGGTCGCGCCTGAACCAGAACACCGCTACTGCTGTGCTTCCGTTCATTCCCCGGCAGATTTACCTGTAACCCACTGCAGCGTAGCCCACCCAGTGGGTCAGCTTAGCCGGGGCTGTGAGACCCATGCCAAGGTCAGATACAGGTACAGGGGTGTTGGCAATGCTTGTTGAATAACCGACAGCTACACCGGTTAGCGGATTATCATCCATCAGGGAGATCCGGTACGCTGTCATCAACCCCATGGGGACGGCATATCGTCCGCACCACGTCCATTTGTACAGGTGATAATCGTTCTCTTCCACAGTGCAGGAGCTGAATGCCTTTATCTTTTCAGGTGACAGGTCGCCGGTCAGCATGCTGTCAATAATTCCATTTTCGTAACTGACAGCCTGCAGGTAGCCTGCCGGATCAACACCGAACCGGTCATAGTTGCTTCCTCCCCAGTCCTCGTTGCCGTAATGTACGGCATCTGTCGAGATGGCTGCCGACCACCCGCCTCCCCATGTCAGACCGGCTTCATCCATTATCTCATTCAGGGCTTTGGCCAGTTCAGCAGAGATGGTATCGATCCGGCTGAAAGACATATAGGGCACTATTATCGGAATAATCTGTACGTCAGGATTATAATATTCAAGGAAGGGGATCAGTGCCTCAAGGGAGTGTTCAACGGTCTGCAGGCTGTCATGGATGATGTACATATCGTCCGGAAGCATTTGCAACAGTGGTTTCTGCAGGTCTGACACCCTCACTGATCCTCGGGGACTCTTCCATTTTTGGCAGGAGCCAAACACAAGGCGGCCTTCAAGGGTGAACTGTTTTGCCTTATGGCCCACTCCGAAGAGGACAACAACATCGGAGTTGACATGCTTCAGGAGGGCAGGGTAGAGGTAACCCACATAGGAATAGTCATCGTGGGGTGATATGGCAACACGCAGGGCGGATACGCCTTCAAGCGGTACAGATGCCGCGGCAAGACTATCATGCTGCAGCCTTTCGATGCGTGCGAGCACGCTGTCAACCTGCCAGTCATACCTGGCAAATCCAACCGTGTCAACAGGGAGGCGGTCACCTGAAGTCTGGCCTCCGCTGGTGCAGGAACAGGTGCCTATGCAAATTATTGCGGCCAAGCCAATCATGAAGTGAATATTCATTTTTCTGAACCGGTTTGCATAGTTTTATCTGTGTACATGACTTCCTTCCTGCGAAGTCTCCTTCTGACTGTGGTAAAGATAAGTATTGTAAGCAGCAGGAAGAGAGCCAGGATAAAAAACGGAATGACCAGTGAAAGTATTGAAGTGCCCGTGGCGGCCACGTTCTCAACTGTTGCCACCACCGGGTTGCCCATACCGGCTGTCAGCTTTGTCGAGGTGAGCCTTGTCAGGGCGCTGCCGCTCTGCACCACTGCAGCGCTGCCTCCTCCCACTGCAGCGCCGGTGATCCACCTCATCAGCTCACTGTCAATGGGAAGCACAGAAGTGAGCAGCAGGGTCCCGGCACCTATTGCCAGCGGCGTGGAGACGGTATCAAGAAGGTTGTCAACCACGGGTACGTAGTAGGCCAGAATCTCCACCACCGTTGCCGTACCAAGTATGACTATTGCGGTCCATGATGAGAGCCACTGAAAACTATCATTAAGCGGCAGTATGCCGGTTTTGGCTGCTATGGCAGCAACCAGCATCGGCACAAACACCCTGAATCCGGTGCTGGCAGCCAGGCCGATGCCTATGGCAACAGAAGTGATAAGTTCAACGTTCATTGCATTTTTCTTTTACAAGGAAGAAATCCGTTGTCCCGGAGTGCCCTGATAAGGACCTCTTCAAATGTGTAAAATGACCCTGAAGGTCCCTGCCGGGGTTCGCTCTCCATACCATTAGTTATAAATATGAATCCGTACTTTTTTGCAGGATCGAAATAAAAATCGGAAACGAGCCCGTAAGCCGATCCCGAATGCCCCAGAAAATGAGAACCTTTCGGGAGTATGCTGCCTGAAACTGATTCCGGAAGTATCTGAACACTCAGTCCGCGATTTCCGGCCCGCACCTCTTCGTTGTCACTGTTGGCGGCGGTGCTGATAAATTGTGCCCTGTGCATCAACCTGATACTTTTCTTTGAAATGATACGCTTACCTTCATAATTCCCATTGTTCATGTGAAGTATCATAATGCGTGCCAGTTCTGATGCTGAGATTCTCAGCCCGCCCTGCGGCGAAAAGACCGCACCGTTGGCCCCCGTGACATAACCTGAAAAGTCGCGTGGCGACGACATCACCCCCTTGAAATTGTCAGTGCCGGGAGTCCATTTGCCATCCTCCCAGCCGTAGATCACTGCAAGGTTGTTGATGTCAGTCACTCCTTCGGCGATATATGATCCGCTTATACCCAGTGGGATAAAGAGAGTCTGCTGGATATACTCCTCGAAACGCTGCCCCGTTATCCTCTCTATAATAGTGCCGGCCAGCCCGAAGTTGGCGTTGCAATAGGTATAATATTCTCCGGGAGCCTCCTTTCTCCACATATCGTCAGAGTAATACCTGCCTCCGGGTACGAACAGCTCACTGAATGATGGCGGATTACCAACATTGTTGTATGTAGCCATAAGGAACGGATCATAACCTGAACCCTCGTTCAGCGATCCGGTATGCAACAACAACATCCTGACCGTTATGGGGGTGTCAGGATGATTCGGATTTCTCAGTCTGAATCCAAGGTATTCCCCGGCATCAGCATCGAGGTCAAGCCTCTTCTGATCATAAAGCTTCATCATTGCCGTCGTCATCACGAACTTGGAGATGGAGGCTACCCGGTATTTGGTGTTTTCATCTGCCGGGAGGTTACGTTCATAGTCCCGCAGCCCGGTGTACCATTCACCTGCGATCCTGCCATCGCAGACAGCAACTACGGACAATCCCATCAGGCCGTATTCACCTGTGATGTTCTCAACGGCCTGCTGCATCTGCCCGTTTACTGACCGGAGAGAGATGATCAGGGTCAATGCAAGAATCGTCTTTTTCATACGTTTAAAGTTAGTCTTTTTGTGAGCGGTGAGCTTCACTGCAGTCAATTGTTTCCTGCTACCGCGAATTTCGCCGTATGCCTTCCGTCCTGAGTGGTCAATACACACAGGTATATGCCTGGCGGGAGAGTGCCGGCGTTAATCGTCTCATTTCTGATCCCCGGGTATGCCATTTCTTCTGTGATCAGGGACACCAGTCTTCCGCCGGTGTCATAGAGTGTGAGTGTCATCCTTCCGGGTTTTGCGATGCTGAAGGAAATACGTGCCATGTCAGTTGCCGGGTTGGGGGTGATGCTGATAATTCTGCTGACATCCGTTCCGGGAAGCAGCCGTATCACCTCCGATGATACAGTGCCTGCAATAGCGGCTTTCATTCCGTTCCACAGTTCAGGCCTGCCTGCCTCGTAACTCAGCGCCCATATGCCCACCCCGGCCAGGCCCCTTTTTTTAGCGAGATCTGTTTTCAGGAGCAGGCTGAGGCTGTCTTCGAACCACATCTGCCTCCACTCTGTGCCATAGCGGTAACTCATCCACGGCACGCTTGTCTCATTGTCAAAAGTCTTCCCGTTAGCGGTAACCATCGGTATGGTTGCGATGTATGTCCTTGATGAACCTTTCCCGGTGGTTCCGGCTTTTCTGAGATTGCTGCTCACCGGCCAGTCATAGCCGTACCACGGCATTCCGAGCAACAGTTTGAAAGCAGGGACTCCGGCATCAAGGTAATCTTCCTGTATGCTCCTCGTAATGTTGTAGTTTTCCCCTGCCAGTGGCGCCACCGGACCTGCAGTTGACGAGCTGCTCCAGTAATAGTTATAACCCATCATGATCAGGTAGTCACATATGTCAGCAAGTGCATTCAGGTCCCATGCATCAGACCAGTTTACTGCAGGAGTTGCAACGGAGATTTCAGCCTTTGGCAGCTCAGCCTTGATGCCTTTGACAGCCCTTCTGCAAAAGCTGACCATGTTGGCCTTCAAGGAAGCGGGGACGGCTTCAAAATCAAAATTTACGCCATCGCCGTTACGCATCTTAAGCTGGTAGATCAAAGAATTTATCAGGTTCCACTGTTTTACCGTATCAGTCAGAAGGGCAGTATTCCTGTCAGCGCCAAAGTTGGTGACGGTGAGCATCACCCTGACTCCTTGCTGGTGCGCATAGTCTATAAGAGGAGTGACGTCCCATCCTCTCAGGGTGGTATATAATCCGGTCCCGGTGTCTACCTCGTAACTGAAATATGCAATATGGGTCAGGACTGAATAGTCATAGTGCAGGAATGCGGTATCGCTTGCCCAGTATGGATGCCAGCCATAAACCAGGAAGGCAGGCTCCCCCTCTTGTCTGCTCTTGAGTGACACTGGCCTTTCCGGAGAGGCAGTTGTGTGAAGCTCAATTGTGTCAAAAACCCTGGAATAATATTCGCTCTCGGCCTGATGTATGCCGATATACATACTTTCGGGTTCCTGTGCATCAACCGGGAAACAGGAGATGATGGCAAGAACTGCTGCAAGTGTTATCCCGCGTGGCATGCAGACGATGGACAGGCTGATCAGTTGGCTTTGAAGTACTTTTTATATATCTCCATGTTGCGTTCCAGCAGTACAACGGAGACCTCATATGCCTTCTTGGAATCTTTCTCCTTCAGGGCTTCCAGGAGTTCGCTCTGGTACTTCATGGTATACTCTTTCTCGCCCTCGATATTGCCATAGATGAGATTCCTCATCCGGGGCAGGAGAGAGTAGACAGGTTCAAGGCTTATGATCACTATCGGGTTGCCTGTAGCCTTTGACAGGTTCATATGGAACCGGTTGATCAGATCAACTTCGAGCTGGGTGTTGTCGGGATTGCATTTCTCCAGGTCATGCTGGTTCTTCTGCAGGGTGCGGATGTCCTCATCACTTCGGTTGCGTGCCGCCAGCCTGGCCACTTCGGGCTCGAAGAGCCTGCGGACCTCTATTATCTGGAGGATGAGGTCAGAGTTGAACCTGAGGTCATAAAAAAGATGCAGGGAATTGATGGCATCCTCAATTTTAAGCTCAGAGATATACATCCCGCTTCCCTTGCGGATGTCGATGAGTCCGCGTGCGCTGAGACGCCTGAGGGCTTCCCTCAGGGCTGTCCGGCTCACGGCAAACTGAGTGCAGAGCTCT
>Ga0116141_10000078_pt1 | contig 60957 bp, 49 predicted proteins | sample AD_UKC097_MetaG_FD_89744 | JGI IMG/M metagenome (GOLD analysis project Ga0116141, IMG submission 89744) | Active sludge microbial communities of municipal wastewater-treating anaerobic digesters from USA - AD_UKC097_MetaG | ecosystem: Engineered > Bioreactor > Anaerobic > Digestate | place: USA...
ATTTCATATCTTCATACCATTAATTTCTGGGCAATGGTTGCCATTACCTTTTTCTATGGAATATTTTATGCGCCGATCATACCTTTCTTAGAAGCCTTTACAATGGATATATTGAATGAAAACAAAAATATCTATGGAAGAATCCGGGCTTGGGGCTCAATCAGTTTTATTCTGGTTGTATTGCTGGTTGGAAAGATGATGGATGTTTATTCGATCCGTTTGATACTCGTGGGCATATTTGTTGGGTCCTGCGTGCAAGCGATTCTTTCGACCGGCATTCCAAAAATATCAATTCCCAGAAAAGAACCCTTTGTTGCGAAAAAAAAAGCTTTATTTAACACTCGCGTCGTCGTCTTTCTTTTTTGTGGCTTTTTAATGCTGTTCAGTCATGGAACATATTATGGATTTTATTCAATCCATTTAGAAAATCTTGGTTATGGAAATACATTTATTGGAATTGCATGGGCCATGGCATCCATTGCTGAAATCTTGGTAATGATAAATTCCGATCGAATTTTCAAACAATTTTCTCTTGAAAATGTCTTGGCTTTTTCATTTCTCGTGGCAGCCATCCGTTGGTTTGCGCTTTTTTATGTTACATCTCCCGTTGCGATTCTGCTTTTACAGATTTTCCATTCGGTTACCTACGGGACATTCCATATGGCCAGCATTCTATATATGGATCTATTAACCCCGGAAAAAGCCAAGACTTTGGGTCAGGCCTTAAACAATGCTTTGACTTACGGGCTTGGAATGATGGTTGGATTCTTAATAAACGGTTACTTATATGAAAGCATGGGTTCTTCCGCATTGTTCATGATGAGCTGCCTCATAGCCCTTGCCGGAGGCGGCCTTCTTAAAGGATTTCAAATTTTTAATTGCAGGCTCGGAGAAGGGCTTCACGCGAAGATTGAAAACAGAATAGACGGGAATTCCTGAGGTATACAGCGATCCGGTACACGATATTCTCAAAATTTTTATGATGATCCGGATCGGTTGAGTGTCAGAAGAATTATGATGGCATATAAGGGATTCCGCAAGGTTGTTTTTTATCTTGACTTCAAATTTTATTCTATTGTAATTTTCCAATAAGGCTCATAAAAAAACAATCAGTCATTTATACCTTCACTTTCTGTTGGTGCTCATACCCCATTATCAAGAATCATACCATGATGCTGACCAAAAGAGACCTTTGAAATCGGCTCAATTTTTTTCAAGTTCAAGCAGGACAACAATTTTTACCATCCGAATACATTGAGAATTTTCTGGCGTTAAAAAATTTTTCTTCTGATGCCGAAAGTGGGTGAAAGGAAGACGGTGCAGATAGGTTTCTAAAAATTATCATGCTTCCGTTTTTATTTTGTGTCATCCATCCATTTTGCGCATTAAAAGCTCAGCGCCTACTCTTCCGATCAATCGATTTCTTGTTTGAAGATCTTGAGTCCTTCGTAAGCCGATTGAGCAGTCTGTTGCAGGCATCGAGTTGTTCGGAGTGGGTCCAATGAAGAAGTTGTGTTTCAATCTCATTGTATGACTGCCTAACAATCCACGTTTATGGAAAAAGCTGAAAAATGCATTCTAACGAAAGGAGGCAAAAATGTTTGACAGTGTTTACAAAGTAATCGAACTAGTTGGAACAAGTGACAAATCCTGGGAGGACGCCGCGAAACAAGTGGTGGCGACCGCGGGCAAGACGCTTAAAGACTTAAGAATTGCTGAAATTGTTCAGCAGGACATGAAAATTGAAAATGGGAAGGTTGTGGCATATCGTACAAAGGTTAGGTTGTCGTTTAAATTTGAAAAGGAGTAATCCGGAGATCATTTTCCGAGGGCAGGGCCATTTGCAGCCCTGCCTTTCTTACATTATTTCAAATGCATATAGGGAGCGAATTACATGAACACCAGAAAGGCTCTTTTTGCCGGCAGTTGGTATCCTGACAACGCTGCCGGATGTGAGAAAGAAATAAAAAAATATCTCAAAGACAAGAATGTAAAAACTCCGGTTAAAAAAAACCTGATCGGAGGGATTGTTCCGCATGCCGGATGGTATTTTTCAGGCAGTATTGCATGCAACGTAATCCATTGCCTGAAGGGGGACGCCGCTCCGGATGTTTTTGTTATTTTCGGAATGCACCTTCATCCGGGCTCATCACGCTACATCATGACCGAAGGAGCATGGGAAACCCCCCTGGGTAAGATTCAAATCGAAACCAGTCTCGCCGCGGAGCTTGCAAAAAAATTCACATTCAGGATTGAAACCGCTGAAAATTTTACCCAAGACAATACCATCGAGCTTCAACTTCCTTTCATAAAGTATTTTTTTAAAGACGTAAAAATCGTTCCCATTGGTGTGCCGCCGGTGAAGGCTTCTCTGGAAATCGGAAAAACCGCTGCAGAAATTTCAGCAAGGATGGGCCTTCGCATGAAAGTTTTGGGATCAACAGACTTGACACATTACGGATGGAACTACGGATTTACACCGAAAGGGACCGGTCGGAGCGCCTTGGATTGGGTCCGGAATGAAAATGATCGCAGGATCATTGACGCCATGGTCTCTATGGACCCGGAAAGAGTTATCGATGAAGCCATTTCATCCGGCAATGCCTGCTGCGCAGGCGCTGCGGCCACCGCTATTGCAACAGGGATTCAGCTTGGTGCAGAAAAGGGAGAATCGATATCCTATTCCACAAGTCATGACAAAAGCCCCGGTGATAGCTTTGTAGGATATGTCGGAATTGTTTTCTAAAATCCGGATTAAGATTCTAATTTTTCAGTTTGACCGAATTATGCCGGGATCGTTCCCTTCCAAAGACTATTTTTTGATCCTTTTCCAAAACGACCGAATCATAAACTTGTATATGAGTCAGGCCGGGAATCCCCCCCCTCAATGGTTTAGTTTGAACATTTCATGAATCACACGGATTAGCATTTTCAAGTGGTTAATTTCCAGCCAATTCATCCGATCGTTTTCATCCATCACCTTCCTCATTGTAAAGTCTCTTTGAAAAGTTCCGATAACTACCTTTATGAGAAGATGAAACTTCCGATGTGAAACGAGTTGCCAATCATAAATGACCCCTTTGGGTCGTATCGGCTTGCTCACGGGTTTTAGACTCCGGCCACACAGCCAGTATGCCGGAATCTAATGTCCTTGTGCGGCCTTGACTCATGCTGAAATTGTTCATTTAAGAACAAGAAACATATGTTGTGCCCCTTTTTAATCGTAGATGCACACAAAACTGGTAGACGCGAATCCTCCGGGCAGTGAAAGAATTATACATCAAGGAAAATCTGTCCGCCGCTCATTGGAAGGAAAAATTAAAGGCCTTATTTATCATGCATCTTAAAGGTAACCTGGAAACCTCTTTTCTTGCCAGTATCCTGCAACTATTGTGCAATGACCAAAAAACCGGCATCCTGCAATTGAACAATAATGATGAGGAAGTCCGGATATTTCTACAAGACGGGAAAATCATATATGCTACCGGATCACGAAGAGAAACCCGCATGGGACACATTTTGCGAAACGAAGGGCACCTTACGTCTCAACAACTTCTTGAAGGCTTGGATCTATCGGAAAAAAGCGGTCAGGCATTAGGAAAAATATTAGTGAACAAGGGATGGATTTCAAGAGAAATATTAAAAAGGGTGATCTGTAAGCAGGCGGAGGAATTTATATTCAATGCCTTTCTGTGGCAAAAAGGAACATTCGAATATAAAGATGCCGAACTCAATTTAAAAAAAATGGTGATTACGCCCCTGAACGCGATGAATATCATTCTAGAGGCATCCCGGCGTATCGATGAAATGTCAATTCTGGCTGAGCGTATTAGTAGTGATCAGCTGACTTTTAAAATATCCGAAGGGATTGCAGATAAAAAAGAAGTTAAAATCAATGCAAATGAATGGCGGATTCTTTCACTCATAGATGGTCGGAGAACCGTCAGGCAATTAATCGACGAAAGCGGTTTTGATGATTTCACCGCTTACAAGGTATTATATTCTTTCGTTTCTTCCGGGTTTATTCAAGAGATTATCGGTGGTATTCAGTCTGCCGATAAAAATAATCCTGATCTATTTTATGCCACCATAAAAATATATGATGATATTCTGAAAATTCTGATAAAGGATCTTGAAACCGAGCTCGGCAAGTGGCCGTTTACAATCATTGATCCAAACGCCTCAGAGGTGGATGTTCCGGAAAAAGAGGCAATCGGAAGATTTCGCGATTGCGAGTTCCGCAAATGGATATTTTCAATAATTGCTGAATGCAAATCGGCTCTGTCCCCTCCGTCTCAAACTCTACTGGAAGACTATCAGCCGAACAATCCTCTTACCGAAAATAACCGCGACATTTTAAGTTTCATGAAAAGTTTCAAAAATTTTGATGAAGGCCGAGTCCATATCAAAAATGGTTTTAACGAATTTGTTGAAAACGTTTTTCGAAAGACCGCGGATATCCTTGGTGTACATCCGACCCGAAAAATGATGGAAAAAATCGAAAAAGTGCTTCATCATCTCCGCACAGATCGAAAAGATTCATATAAAAATAGCGATATTTTGGAGGCCGTGGAACAGATCATAGAAAAAATAGAAATGCAGATAATAATGGACAAGAAACGATCAGATGCCGAGAGCGGAATATTTGCGATATCACCAGAAACAAATCACCCGATTGAATAATTTCCCCTTATTTTGCCCCTTCCTCTATCATGTGCCTTGACGTTGATTTTGGTTGTAAAGTCTCTTCACATAAGCCACATCTCGTTACATTTTAATATCAGAATTAACAGAACATCCGGATAGACTATAGCCACCTTTTTGGGAGCAACCGAATGCTTTCGGGATGTTAAAGTTTTTTTCAAGAATGACGATATCAAATCTATCTGGAACTTCAATGGCATAATGAATTTTTGTGATAAAAACAGGAGGTTTTGTAACCACTTCCGAGGAATATCACCCTTTCAGCGGTAGATATCTTATGACTGACTTTAGTAAAAAATATAGGGACGTATGAACGAAACCCGGCATGAAAAATTTGAATTAGGCATATCTGATGAGGCACTTGTAAAATTGGAGTCTGATGCGCAATCAGGAAATACTGAAATACATCCGGAAGAGGCGAATCATCTGATTGTCATGAAAATAGAAGAGGTTCTGGAACAACTGAATCGTCTTCACAAAGAATTCCAAGGCAAATTAAAGTACGATGCTCACAAAGAAAGAATCATTGATCATCTGCATCAAGAACTTCAGGCATATAAAAACGATATCGTCAAAAAACATGTGCAATCTCTAATCATGGATTTGATAAAGATCATCGATGATGCCAGAAAATTTACAGAGCATTATCGAACGAAAGAACCGTCTTTAGAAGATATAGCGAAACTGCTCGATTTCTTGGATCATATACCTTCGGATCTGGAGGATATATTGCTCTGGCAAGGAATCAAATCCTTTGCCGGTGGTGAATCTGCTTTTGATCCTTGCCGTCAGAAAGTTTTGAAAAAGATTGAAACAATAGACAAGGCTAAAGATAAAACCATAGCCGAAAGCCTTCGTCCCGGCTACGAATGGGACGGGAAAGTGGTCCGTCCCGAGATGGTATCAATCTATTTATACACGGAAACCGGTGAATCGCAACAGCGAGTGCAATCCAAGTAGCTTACCGATGTGTCAGTGAGCGAATCTATCAATCGATAAATCTTCTCTATAGTCAAAAATGCCGTACAGCATGCAGATGAAAGATTCAATCTGAAACGAGGAATGCTTATGAGTGAGAATCTGGAAAAAATTTTTGGAATTGATCTTGGAACGACTTATTCATCAATCTCCTATGTCGATGAATTCGGTAAAGCACTGATTGTACCCAATGCTGAAAACCAGCGCATAACACCTTCCGTTGTTTTTTTTGATGGAGGAAATATTGTAGTTGGTGATGTGGCCAAAGAAAGTGCAAAACTTTACCCCAATGAAGTGGTAAGTTTTGTAAAGCGGTCAATGGGCGAATCCGATTTTTTCTTTGAACATGACTCCAAGGAATATCGAGCAGAGGAGATTTCTAGCTATATCATTAAAAAACTCGTGCAGGACGCGGAACAATACCTTAATGAAAAAATTACGGATTTAGTGATCACTTGTCCTGCTTACTTTGGGATTAATGAACGTGAAGCAACGCGGATGGCCGGGGAAATTGCAGGCTACAATGTCCGCCAAATCGTAAACGAGCCAACCGCGGCTGCGATTGCTTATGGAAACGTGGATTCTCCGGGCAATCGGGTTGTTCTCGTTTACGACCTGGGAGGTGGGACCTTTGATATCACCATGATCGAAATCCGACCCGATGCCGTCGAGGTTATCTGCACGGGCGGCGACCATAATTTGGGAGGAAAAGATTGGGATGATCGCATCGTGTCAACCCTGGTGCAAGAATTCCAAAATGCCACCGGAACCAACGAAGACATTCTGGAAGACGCCGATACCTGCCAAGATTTGCAGCTTTCTGCTGAAAAAGCAAAAAAAATGCTGACACAGAGAGAAAAAACACCGATTTCAATAACTCATGGCGGAGAAAGGGTCAAAGTAGAACTGACGAGACAAAAATTTGAGGAAATTACTCAGGATTTAATTGAGAGAACCATTGTATTAACACATGAAATGTTGGAACAGGCCAAAGAAAAGGGTTACAAAAAATTTGATGAGATCATATTGGTTGGGGGTTCCACGCGCATGCCTCGTGTCGCAGAACGGATTCAACAGGAGTTTTCCCTCAATCCTAAATTATTTGAGCCTGATGAGGCTGTGGCAAAAGGGGCCGCAATTTACGGATGGAAACTATCCCTTAATGATGGATTAATAAAACGAATCGCAAAAAAAACCAGCAAAAGCATAGATGAAATTTACGATTCTTTCGAATCGACGCCTGAAGAGGTTTTGAAAGAAGCGGTACAGGAGATGGCTGACGATACCGGCTGCGCTCTGCCGGCACTGGAGCGCTCAATGGTTAATATCAAAGATGTGGCAAGTAAAAGCTTCGGAGTCGTTGTGAGAAATCGGGACAATGAAGAACTCATCTTCAACCTGATCCGGAGAAACACCACCATTCCCGTTGACACGAAGAAAACCTTTTATACGGCGGTTGATAATCAAAAAACGGTTCTCATCCGCATCATGGAAAATGAAACAACCGAAAAAACCCTTCCCGCCCAGAATGCCATCGAAATCGGAACGGCAGTGCTTCATCTTCCTTCCGGTCTGCCGGTTGATCTGCCGATTGAGATATCTTTCAAACTGAACAACGAGGGTCGTCTGCAGATAACCGCTGTTGAGTCAAGCGCATCACGTAGCGTGGAGGTCGCCGTTGAAACCCGTGCCGTCATCCAAGGTGAAGAACTTGAAGAGGCGAAAGCTCGATGCCAGAGCATTGTTGTTCACTGAAGCATGAAAGAAGTTGATGCGTCTTTTTTTCATCCCTCCCGAGCATAGATAGACTTGCGTCGATGAATTCATAATTTCCAATATCGAGTCCGGAATAATATAATAAGGGCAAGGACATTCTTAAAAAATTCTGGAAATAGGCACGCCTTCGGACCAGATCGTCGTCGGTATAATAAAAAACTGCATCAAAGCTCTTGCCGGCGCTTTAAACACGTGCGACGTTATATTTTGAGATAGAATTATATGGAGAGGAAAAATTTTTACCTGCTTCTCGGACTTTCCTTGGATCCGCCGGAAACGGACCCTCAAAAAATCGAGCAAGCCCTGAAAAAAAAACAAGTCGAGTGGAGTCGCTACCGCAATCATCCCACCAAGGCCATTCTTGCAAAGCAATATATCGGTTTAATTCCTGAAATCCGTAAGGTCATGTTCGATCCTCGTCTCCGGGAAGTCGAAGCCGCTGAAGCAACAAAACTCTTTAGAGATAAGGAAAAGAAAAAATTTGCGAGAATCGACAGGCATCTTGAAATCCATATGAGCAAGGGATTCATTACCGATGAAGAAATTGCCAAACTCGCCGAGATGCATTCCGTTGGAGAAAGCGAAATCCACAATCGGATTAAGATTAAAAAAGAAGAAAAATTTTCCGAAATCGACACGCAACTCGGAATCCGCATGAGCAAGGGGTTCATCACCGAGGCGGAAATCGACAAGCTTTCCAAGCGGTACTCCATAAGCTCGAATGAAATCCGTACCCGGGTGAAATGTCCCATCAGAAAGGAAGGAAAAGGACAAACCGGTAAACCCAAGAAACTCGACAAATCAATCGAGAAGGTCATCAATGATAATTTGAAAATTATAAATAAATCATCCCTTTATAATTTTCTTGATCTCTCGCCGAGTTCCAGCCTTGAAATACTTCAAAAAAAAGCCAGGGAAGAAGAAACAAAATTTCTGAAAATCGGAAAGAAAGATGCGATTGTTACGGCCGGCGAGGCATTAGCTGGGCATTGCATCGCAATATTTAAAACGGAAGAGAGTCGAAATGCTTATGACGTCAGCAGGGCCCGTTCAAATTTGTCTCAGCTTGACACCGATATAGATGTCGCCGGAATGGATGGAAAAATCCGGGCGGAATATTTCGATATTCTCGTTAAAAGCGCAGTCGATTTCGGTATGGACCAAGAAGAGGCGGCAGAATATATTGAAGATTATTGTCACAAAAAGAATTGGAACATAGAAAAGAAACAGCAAAAAAAACGCTTCCGGATTCCTCTTGCCGCAGCGCTTGCAGGAATTCTTGCAATCATCCTTGTCGTTGGGGTTTTCTCATGGTTGATAAAGGCACATCAAGATAAAAAAGAATACAAAAAGCTTCTGGTAAATGTCCATAATCAAAAGATGCCGGAAGAAAAAGTAATCATACTAAAAGATTTTTTGGATTCCCATAAGAAAAATAACTATGCTTCAGCGGCAGAAAAGATTTTGAGAGAAATCCAAAGCGTTATTGAAAATCAGGAATTTGAAACCCTTGCAAAAAATGCGGATGCGTTGCTGGACAATCAGAATTATGAAAAAGCGGCAACGCTTTACAGAGCGCATCTGTCAAAATACCCGGACGGTATTCATGCCGAGGAGGCTAAGAAAAAAATTGCAGCGATATTTTCCTTGGTTGATGATGCAGCATATGAAGGGATCAAACAGGTTTTTGAGCGTGATTGCGAAAAAAGAATATCTGCTTATATCGGGTACTTGAATGAATTTCCACGAGGCAGACATCGAGAGGAAGTCCGGAAACTCATCTTGAGCATGAGTGAAGAATATTATATCCTGATTAAAAAAAAAATAGGCTTTCATACCCAGCAGGAAAATTGGGAAAAATGCATCCAGTTTTGCGATCAGTTTATCGATGTGTACGAGGGACACGCGCGAGCGGATGAATTAAAAAATTTGCGGGATTCTTTCCAAAAAAACCTGCGGGATCAGAGAATTTTCTCCCATTTGGCAGACGAAGCAAAACTCAAAGGAACCGATTATGCAGCCGCTAAGCAGATATATTTGGATTACTTGAGAGCCTATCCGGATACCTCCGTTAAAGATAAGATCGAGAATGAATTAACCCGGCTTGATGAAATACGGGAAATAAACAGGCGGCAACAAGAAAAAGACAAAATCCGGGCGCTGTTAAGAAACTCCGGTCAGAGATTTGTAGAAAAAGAAGACAGCGTAATTATTGATAAAAAAACCGGTTTGATGTGGTGTCTACTGGATTCGGACTCGGATTTGGGAGAGGGTTTGAACTATGAATCTTCTATTCAGTATGTAAAGAATTTAACTGTCGGAGGATATCGAGACTGGCGCTTGCCAACCGTTAGTGAATTGGTGAAGATTTATAAAACCCCTCCCTTCTTCCCTTCCGTTCAGCCAAAATGGTATTGGACTTCTAAAAGCTATTCTCGTTATGCAGATGGTTGGAGTAAGGTCATCGATATCGTGACAAATAAAGAAGAAACTGCATGGACGAAAGAACAGGCAGACTCTAAGCAATTCGGCACGGTTCGCGCAGTGAGGCCTTAATAGGAGGAACGACGGAGGAGAAGTCTGTTGCAAACAGATTAGCTTCGCATTCAACGCGACACAAGCGCATTTGTTCAGGTAATGGGGATCGATGAAACAGAAAAAAAACCATCAAGCTCGCCCGAAAGATTAAACTTGACCGGCAATTGCTTTTTTTTTATTTTGCCGATTTTGAACAATAAAAATTGTTAATTACACCTTTTTAACAATCGGATAAAATCGGCGAAAAACAAAATGAAGGATAAACCGAGTCCGTGCGAGATTAGAGAACCGGAAACAAAATCACCGGCCTGGATCATAAAGTGGGGAATTGCCATTCGACCATTTTCACTTCCGGCCTCAACAATGCCCGTCCTCTTTGGTTCCGTACTGGCTTTGACGATCGGAAATGTGCCGCTTGATTATCCTTTATTTCTATCAACGTTTTTGGGAATGATAATACTCCACGCCGGAGCCAATCTGCTGAATGATGTCTGGGATTACAGAAAAGGAATCGACAAACAGGTTAATCCGGCCAGTGGAGCAGTTGTTAGAAAATGGATCAGTATCCGAGAGGCCTCGGTTGCGGGTTGCTTGTTTTTAGGAATCGGATCTATGTTGGGCCTGTTTATTTTCGCACGGGTCGGTTTTTCCATACTCTGGATAGGGATAATCGGAGTAACCACAGGCATTTTTTATACTTGGGGTCCTTTTCCGCTGAAGTATAACGCGTTAGGCGATTTGGCCGTATTTCTTACCTTCGGTGTTCTCGGCGCCTTGGGGTCTTGGATAGTACAGACCGGTTCCTTTTCCTGGGTGCCGATTATATGGGCTGTGCCGATGTCTCTCCTTGTGGTAGGAATTCTTCACGCAAACAATTGGCGAGACATTCGATATGACAAGAACGGCGGAATCCGCACCATGGCCGGTCTGTTGGGAGAGCGCAGATCCGAATACTATTATTCATTCCTTATATTTGGACCTTTCGCTTTAATTGTTGCCCTGGTCTTTTTTGCACCCATTCTCGGCATCCGTCCCGAAATGCCTTCGACGTTTCTTCTTGTTTTTTTAACGTTGCCGCTGGCCTTTAAAATCAAAAAAAGAGGCAAGTTTCGGCAAAAAAAAGAGTTCCTTGCCCTTGACGCCGCTACCGCTAAACTCAATCTTCTGTTCGGTCTTTTATGTGTCGCCGCACTTTGTCTCGATTCAATTATCAAATCATTCGTGAGCTGAACCGTGCTTGGTTACACCCATATCGTGTGTTTGCTGTCAACCCAAAATCGTTTCCATAACGGATGGATTGTTTGGTTCGGTTGGCTACCGGAATAAATATAGAAGCGGCAGATAGTGATGCCGGATTCGCTGGAACGCTTGGCGGATCACCAGCGAAATAGACGTTTACATTTTTAGATAATCTATGCTAATAAAATTAGCTACTTGTCTAAAAAACATGCTTCAGGCCGCTCCATTTAAAGTATTAATCACACGAAAGGCCATTTGAAATATGATCACAAAAGAACCTTCGCTTCCCCCGAATTTTATTCGCAACATCATTGAAGAAGACCTAAAAACAAATAAATACGAGGGCCGGGTTGCAACCCGGTTTCCCCCTGAGCCGAATGGATACTTACATATCGGTCACGCCAAATCCATTTGTCTCAACTTCGGCCTCGCCGTTGAGTATGAGGGAACCTGTAACTTACGTTTTGATGACACCAACCCGAGCAAGGAAGAGTCCGAATACGTTCAATCCATTCAAAATGATGTTCGATGGCTCGGGTTCGATTGGAAAGATCGGCTTTTCTATGCATCAGACTATTTTGAGCAACTGTATGCGTATGCGGTTCAGTTGATTCAGATTGACAAAGCATATGTGGACGACCTGAGCGCTGAGGAAATCAGAGAATATCGGGGAACCCTGACCCAGCCGGGAAAGAACAGCCCATACCGAACGAGATCCGTCGATGAGAATCTGGATTTGTTTCGCAGAATGCGTGAAGGAGAATTCGAGAACGGTTCTCGAGTACTTCGAGCAAAAATTGATATGGCTTCGCCCAATTTAAATATGCGGGATCCGGTCATGTACCGCATTTTACGTTCTATCCATCATCGAACCGATGACAGATGGTGCATTTATCCGATGTATGATTTTGCCCATTGTATTTCCGATTCCATTGAGGGAATCACTCACTCGATCTGCACCCTGGAGTTTGAAGATCATCGCCCTTTATACGACTGGTTTCTCGACGAATTAAAAGTGTACCATCCGCAACAGATCGAATTTGCCCGTCTCAATCTCAGTTATACTGTCATGAGCAAGCGAAAACTGAGGGAATTAGTGGAACAGGGATACGTTGCCGGGTGGGACGATCCACGGATGCCTACCATATCGGGCATTCGCAAACGTGGCTACACGCCGGAGTCCGTCAGAAACTTTTGTGAACGTATCGGAGTGGCCAGGAGAGATAGCATGGTCGATATGGCCCTGCTCGAGTATTGCATTCGTGAAGATTTGAACCTGAGAGCGCCACGGGTGATGGCGGTTTTGCATCCTCTTAAGGTGGTCATTGAGAACTATCCGGAAGACCGGGTAGAGGAACTCGAGGCGGTGAACAATCCGGAAGACCCCGGTATGGGGTCGCGGAAAGTTCCTTTTTCTCGAGTAATCTATATCGAGCGGGAGGATTTTCGTGAGGATGCTCCGAAAAAGTTTTATCGCTTGGCACCCGGATGCGAAGTGCGCTTACGTTATGGATACTATATCAAATGCGAAAAGGTGGTCAAAGATGAACAAACCGGGGAAGTGATTGAGCTGAGGTGCTCTTATGACCCGGAAACGCGGGGCGGTTGGGCCGCTGACGGACGCAAGGTCAAGGGAACGCTGCATTGGGTTTCGGCGGCTCATTCAATTCCCGCACAAGTCCGCTTATATGATCGACTTTTCGTGAAAGCAAACCCGGTAGAAGAAAAAAGCGATGTTGATTTCAAATCATATATCAATCCGAATTCCCTGGAAATTCTCGAATCCTGCCGGGTTGAGCCCAGCCTGAACAATGCGACCAGCGGAAACCGGTACCAGTTTGAAAGGCTTGGTTATTTCTGCGTGGATTCCATGGATTCACGCAAAGGACAGCCTGTGTTTAATCGAATCGTCACGCTTCGGGATACATGGGCCAAAATCGAGCAGAAGGAAAAGATGTAAGGGAATGCGAATCAATCAAAAAAGGCTTCATTTATGGAAAACACGAAATGAAACCCTTATATTTTTATGGCTGGGAGACCAGGATTCGAACCTGGGTTGACGGAGTCAGAGTCCGTAGTCCTGCCGCTGGACGATCTCCCATTAAAATTAAGTGATTACCTTTATATTAAAGCTTACAAGGAGTCAATAAAAAATCATAGGTCTGATTGGCCTGTAATGAATTCCACCGCTCGTTTCAGCCGTGCCTGGGTTCGCTTTTTGCCTAACGCATGAATCATTTCAAAAATACCCGGGCTGACGGTTTTCCCTGTGAGCGCCACCCGAACCGGCTGCGCTATCTTGCCCAGTTTAAGCCCGGTTTGCTCCATGATCTTTATAAATGCGTTCTCTAAATTTTTTTCACTTAAATGCTCAAGCGAATTCAGCTCCATCAGCAGCAGGTTTAAAGGCTCAAGAACAGATGGTGTGAGAAATTTTTTTGCTGCTGTTTCCTCATATTCGATCTCTTCCTGAAAATAGAACATGGCTCCTTCTGCCATTTCTTGAAGAGTTTTACTCCGGGTCGCAAGGGTCTCGATGATACTTTCAATATAAGGCCCTTCTTCGGCATTAAGATTCCTTTCTCTTAAAAACGGAAGCAAGTGCCTGGCAAGTTTTCCGGGTGGCGTTGCTTTTATATGATCCGCGTTTAAGGCGAGAAGTTTTTCCATGTTAAAGATTCCAGCAGACCGGCCGATGTTTTCCAAGGAAAATTTTTCAATGAGTTCATCTTTCGAAAAAAATTCCTGGTCTCCATAAGACCAACCCAGTCTCACCAGATAGTTGATCAGGGCATCCGGAAGAAACCCCATGTCTCTGTAAGCGGTAACCGACATTGCACCGTGTCGCTTGCTCAAACGAGCGCGGTCGCATCCAAGTACCATCGGCACATGGCCGAAGGTCGGCAAAGGGCAACCGAATGCCCTGAACAGCATGATCTGTTTGGGGGTGTTGTTAACGTGATCATCACCTCGGATCACCGTATTAATTCCCATGGTAATATCGTCAACGACCACTGCAAAATTATATGTGGGAGTGCCGTCACCTCTCTGTATGATAAAATCATCCAGCTCTGAATTCTGAAAAACGATATTACCTTTGATAACGTCCTCAACCACGGTTGTTCCAACCAGAGGAGCCTTGAAACGGATCACCGAGTCATCGGTTTTCGAAAGTTCTTTCCCACGGCAGGTTCCGTCATATTTTGGTTTACCGCCCACCTCCATTGCTTTTTTTCGCATATTTTCCAGTTGCTCCCTTGAGCACGTGCAGTAATACGCCTGCCCTGAATCAAGAAGCTTCTGGGCATATTTTTTATAAACATCAAAACGTTGCGACTGAAAATAAGGTCCTTCGTCCCAGTCGATGCCTATCCATTCCAAAGCTTCCAAGATGGCGTCGACAGATTCTCGGGTAGAACGTTCAATATCGGTGTCTTCAATTCTTAGAATAAATTTGCCCTTCATATGACGGGCGTAGAGCCAGTTGAACAGAGCGGTTCGCGCTCCTCCCACGTGGAGATAGCCGGTCGGGCTCGGGGGAAAACGAGTGATAATTTTTTCCATTTTAATCTACCTGCTCGGAAATGAATTCAATGTCGGTTTTGTAACAGACCTATTACTCAATGTTTTCTCAACAGGATTGCTTTAGTTAGTATTTAGTAAAACAAAAAAACCTTTTTATAGTTAGCAGGTCATGCCGCTATTCGCTTTGAATATCCCAAAAAACATCCTTTTTAGAAAAAAAATCAAAAATCTGGATTTCGGATTTTATAAATTTATCTTTATATCAGTCGGTTATGCTAATATTTTAATTTTATCGAAAATACAAAAATTTTTAATAGCACATCGCCTTCCATTGCACAATAGAACAAAATAAAAAAATTATGAAAATTCTTGACAAACGCCTTGATTTGAATTACTAACATGACTTTCATTCGTAAGTAAGTGATGAGCGCATAATATAAAAACAATTCAATAAGATAGGAGATTACTTATGGCACTGCCAAAACATAAGACCTCAAAGTCGCGGCGTGACAAACGGCGAACCCACAAAAAACTTACTGCGCCCAATGTGTCGGTGTGCCCAAAATGCGGCGAGGCTAAACTTCCCCATCATGCGTGTCCGAGTTGCGGTTCTTACAAAGGCCGCACGGCAGTTGAAACCGAAGAGGAATAAAGACCAATGACATTATCCGTTATCGAGAAAGGTGCCGACCTTAAAGGATTGGATATCGAATCAAGGCAGATGGTCGTCGATACGGTTAGGCAACTGAGAAAGCGGTTGCTTACCAAAGAAAAGATTTTAGAATTTGATAAAAATGAAATTTTCCCGGAGAAAGAAATTCGGGAGATGCTAGGCCCGGATATCGGCTTGCAGCTTCTCTTCATCCCGGAAGCCTATGGCGGAATGGGAGGAGGCGCGCGCGACTGTTGCACGGTTACCTGTGAAATGGCCAGGATCTGTTTGGGAATTGCCACCGCTTTCTTTGCGATCCAATTGGGCTCCGATCCTTTAATGGTTGGGGGTACCGAGGAACAGAAAAACAAATGGCTTGGAAAGATCGCTGAGGGCAACACCTTGGTGGCCTACGCAGTGACCGAAGCCGGAGCGGGAAGCAACCTCGCTGCAATCCGCACAAAAGCAGATCCGGTGTTAAACGATTCGGGGCAAATCATCGGATATAAAATCAACGGGACGAAACAATTTATATCGACCGGTGGATATGCCGATTTCATAACTCTCCTCGCCAATACTCCCGAGGGCCCGGCATTTTTTATCGTTGAGAAAGGCACGAAAGGCTTTATTCAGGGCAAAGGTGAAGAAAAGCATGGTATTCGAGCATCCAATACCTCTCCGCTTTCATTCGCCGATGTTTTTGTACCGGTTGAAAATTTGATCGGTGGTGTGCCCGGAAATGGATTGAAGCAAGCGAATCAGGTTTTCGGATATACAAGATTAATGGTCGCATCAATGGCTTTGGGAGGCGGAAAAGCCGTTTTGGATATTGTTATTCCTTATTCTCAAGAAAGGATTCAGTTCGGCTCCCCTCTCTCGGAAAAACAAGGCTATACTCATAAGCTGATTGTTCCGCATACGGTCAGACTTGAAGCGGCATCAACTTATATCGATGAAGTGGCAGAAAGGTTGGATTCCGGGGAAGAGGATCTGCAGGTGGAAGGTTCCATCGCAAAATTATTTGCCACGGAAGTTGCCAATAGAGCCGCGGATGACGCCATGCAGGCTCTTGGCGGCTATGGCTATATATCCGAATACGAGGTGGAAAAGATAAAAAGAGACATAAAGATTACCTGTATCTATGAAGGAACCAGTGAAATCCAGCAAAACATTATCAGCACTTTCCGGTGGAAAACCACACGTAAAACAAAAGGCGAATACTATCAATCCATTCGCTCCGAAATGGAAAAAATCGATGCAACACTGAGTAATGCCGGTTGTCGATTTTACGCACTTTCCGCCGGGGCGCTGAACGATATCATCATGCAGGTCCATGATAGAAGGCTGACCAGAAAGCAATACATCATGTTTGCTATGGCTGACATGATGACATATGTGGAAGTAGGGGCAAGCATGGCGAGAAGGGCAAAAATACTTACCGAAACCGGCTCCCCCGAGGCGGAAAAAATCAGATGCATGTCGAGAATCTTTGCCAACGAAGTCGCACAGCTGGTCGCTCAAAATGCACTTAAGATCCTGTTGGGTTCCGGGGAATTTGATCATAAAACCGTTTCCGATTGGATGGAAAAAATTTCTTACACCCAACTGGCTTTCAGCCACCAAAATGTCGTTAACGACATGGATTGGGTCGCAGACATATTATTTGAGAGGTGATAATGTCGGATCATTCAAAAAAAACGGTAATAATTACAGGAGGGTCAAGAGGTATTGGACGGTCTGTCTGCCTTTCCTTCGCAGGAGCTGGAACCAATATCTATTTTAATTACTTTTCTCCGGTTAATCCCGCCGCTGAAGAGGCCTTGGCCGTTGAAACGGAGAAATTGATCTCGGATGCCGGAGGCTTCGCAAAAGGAATAAGTGTCAATGTAGCTTCGGAGAATGAGGTTTCAAGTTTTTTTGAGCAAGTTATAAACGAAACCGGACGCATTGATGTTTTGATAAACAACGCGGGGATAACCAGAGACGGTCTTTTAATTCGCATGAAGGAACGAGACTGGGATGATGTAATGGATGTCAACTTGAAGGGGGCGTTCATCTGCACAAAAATTGCCGCGAAGACCATGATCAAACAGCGCTTCGGCCGTATTATCAATATGGCATCGGTTGTCGGTGTCACCGGTAATCCGGGGCAGGCGAACTATGTTTCTTCAAAAGCCGGAATTATCGGACTCACAAAAGCCGTTGCCAAAGAGCTTGCTCCCCGAGGCATTACCGTCAATGCGGTTGCCCCCGGCTATATCGAGACGGAGATGACCGCATCCCTTCCCAAAAAGGCACAGGAAGCGATGATGCAGCAAATTCCGTTAGGACGTGCCGGAAAACCCGAGGATGTGGCTGCCGTTGTTGCGTTTCTGGCTTCCGATCAGGCGGCGTATATAACCGGTCAGGTGATTCATGTAAGCGGTGGTATGTATATATAAATATAATGTATAGGTCAAAAAAAAGGAGAAAATGAAATGACGGTTGAGGATAAAGTTAAAAAAATAATTGCGGAGAAACTGAGCGTTGATGAGAACGAAATCGTTCCGGATGCATCCTTCGTGGATGATTTGGGTGCCGATTCACTTGACCTGGTTGAATTGATCATGTCAATGGAGGAAGAATTCGATATCGACATTTCCGATGAAGATGCTGAAAAAATGGTCTGCTATCAGGATGTTATTGACTACATAAATGCTCATTCATAAAATCTTCGGATTCATTTCGAAATTATAGTTATCCTGCTATCGTATTCGAAAATGTTTATTTTTTTGTCGGTACATTGTCTAGGATTATTATCTCTAAGGCGAGCTTCACCGCATTCGATGCGTTATACGCCGTGAGGAGGAGTAAAAAAAGCCACCGACCGATGGAGCATATCGCGTTGTCCCGGTAAAATCGGCTCGTGGAATATGCGGGATAGGAATCCGGCTTTGAAGTAGTAAACAGTTGACTTGATTTCGATCCGGTTTTTATTGCGATGCGGAAGACAGGGCAAAAGCAAAAAAAACCGACCGACAGGCTGATAGAGAAAATTACGCCCATATGAATCAATAACAATCAGCGGAAAATTCGGCTGTTGATAAGGAGGTTTATTTGGAAAGACGCGTCGTTATAACCGGTTTAGGTCTCGTGACACCGCTTGGCATCGGCGTTAAGGAAACCTGGAGTGCCTTGTGCGCCGGCAAATGCGGCATCGGAGAAATAACCCGGTTTGATACTGCTAAGTTTGAGACGAAAATTGCCGGAGAGGTTAAAGGCTTTCATGCCGAAGATTTTCTGCCGAAAAAAGATGCCAAACGGACCGAACCATTTATTGCTTATTCAATTGCCGCCAGCCGTATGGCTTTGGAAGATTCAGGGCTGGTGATTGATAGTTCCAACGCCGACAGAATCGGTTCTATAATCGGCTGCGGCCTTGGAGGGCTTCATTTACTGGAAGAAACCACCCGGATCGTAGACAACAAGGGCCCCAAAAGAGTGAGTCCGTTTTTTATTCCCATGTTGATCGGCAATATGGCGCCCGGGATGATTTCGATTCTCTTCGGAGCCAAGGGACCCAATGTCGCGATTACAACGGCATGCGCATCCGGTGCGCATGCCGTTGGCGATGCATTCAAAATTATCAGTCGAGGCGGAGCGGATGCAATGATAACCGGAGGGGTGGAATCCGTGATTACCGAGACGTGTATCGCCGGTTTTAATGCAATGAAAGCCCTCTCCACTCGCAATGATGAACCTGAAAAAGCATCCCGGCCGTTCGATCGGGATCGAGATGGCTTTGTCGTGAGTGAAGGATGTGGTATCGTGATACTTGAAACGCTTGAAAAAGCTCTGGAGAGAGGCGCACACATTTATGCGGAAATCACCGGATTCGGCATGAGCGGGGACGGGTATCATATGACGGCACCCGCCCCGGAAGGAGAAGGTGCTGCCAGATGCATGATTGCAGCATTGAATGATGCCGGAATTTCATATGATATTGTCGATTACATAAACGCTCATGGCACATCGACCCAGCTGAACGATGTTTACGAAACCAAGGCAGTCAAGACGGTATTCAAGGAAAAAGCATCCTCCATCCCGATCAGCTCAACCAAATCGATGACCGGTCACCTGCTCGGCGGGGCCGGCGGAGTTGAAACCGCCTTTACCGCTCTGACCATTCAGGAAGGCGTTATTCCTCCAACCATCAATCTTGAGAATCCGGACGAAGAATGCGATCTTGATTATGTTCCGACCGTCGCCCGCAAAAAGAACGTGAGGATCGCCATGAGCAATTCCTTTGGTTTCGGCGGTACGAATGCAACACTGGTACTTCAAAAATTAGTTTAACGGATTTGACCCTCTTTGCCGCTCCTTCAATATGCTGGCATTGTTATTGATCCTGGTTCCATAAGCTGCTTTTTATCCACTTCCGGCCTTCTCGCCTTTAAGGAAGAGAGGGCCGAGTGGGTTTTTTCGGTGCTTCCCGTCGATTTTACTTTCCTTCCACTATAAAAGGTTTCGAAAAAGAGGATCACACCTTCGAATTCTCCCGTATGTATCCGGTGGATGGAGAAAAAAACGGATAACTTAGCCTGCTTCCTGCCCGGCATGTTTACTCTGCGATCCGGGTTTCGATTTCATAAGATTAAAAATACAGGCCGATTGATTTTTTCTCTTGCGGTTGAAAGCGTATTTATTTAAAAAAGAAAGTTATTTTATAATATATAGAATAATTCGGGTAAAATTTTCATTCACAAGACCCGTCCGAATTTTGAAATAATCATTAAATTGTGTGCAATCATGTTGGAAAACAAAAACTCGATTGTTATCGGAAGCGATCATGCAGCCTATCCCTTAAAAGAAAAAATTAAAACTTATCTTATCGAATGCGGCATGAAGATCGAAGATGTTGGAACCTGCAGCGAGGAATCGGTCGATTATACGGATTTTGGAGCCAGGGTTGCCGTTTTGGTATCAGCCGGAAAATTTCAGCGGGGAATCCTTCTTTGCGGAACCGGCATCGGCATGTCGATGGTCGCCAACAGATTCCCCCGTGTAAGGGCCGCGCTATGCAGCGATCTCTTTACAGCCATTATGAGCCGGCGACATAACAACTCCAACATACTGGTAATGGGAGGTCGTGTGATCGGCGAAGCGCTTGCCCTGGAAATGGTGAAAGCATGGCTGGAGACGGCATTTGAAGGGGGGCGGCATCAGTTACGAATCGAAAAATTCGATCGAATCGATCAAACAGGGCTCGGAAAGGAATTTTTGAAAAGTCTATGAGTGCCCGAAACATCGAAAAAATGATATAAACGATAATCATCATCAAAGGGGAATAGGACGTGAATTCAAATTCCATTGGAAAAATTGATCCTGAAATTGCTCGGGTTATAGCGGATGAGCTTGAAAGGCAAAAAAACACCCTGGAGCTTATCGCTTCCGAAAACATAGCAAGCCCTGCGGTTATGGCTGCTCAGGGTAGCGTTCTAACCAACAAGTATGCGGAAGGTTACCCTGGTAAGCGTTATTACGGAGGGTGCGAATATGTCGATGTCGCAGAAAATCTGGCAATTGAGCGGGCAAAGGAATTGTTTGGTGCCGTTTATGCCAATGTTCAACCTCATTCAGGGTCCCAGGCGAATATGGCTGTCTATTTTTCTTTGCTGAATCCGGGAGACACGGTTCTCGGCATGAATTTATCGCATGGGGGACATCTGACGCATGGCAGCCCTGTGAATTTTTCAGGCAAGCTGTTTAGTTTTGTCCACTATGGGGTCAACCCGGATACTGAAACAATCGATTATGACGAATTGGCCCGAATCGCAGAAAAAAATAAACCGAAGCTTCTGATTGCAGGTGCCAGTGCTTATCCGAGAATTTTGGATTTTAAAGCGTTTGCCCGAATCGCAGAATCCGTGGGTGCTTATCTGATGGTCGATATGGCTCATATCGCCGGATTGGTGGCTGCGGGCGTTCATCCATCACCGATTCCCCACGCGCATGTGGTTACTTCCACAACCCACAAGACATTGAGGGGCCCTCGTGGAGGATTGATCGTATCCGGAGCGGATTTCAGCAAACAGCTCAACAAAGAGATATTCCCCGGAATACAGGGCGGGCCGTTGATGCACGTTATTGCCGCCAAGGCCGTTGCTTTTAAAGAAGCCCTATCGGATTCCTTTAGAACCTATCAGGAAAATATTGTTAAAAATGCAAAGGCACTGGCTGCGAATTTGTTGAAAGAAGGGATCCGTCTCGTCTCGGGTGGTACCGACAACCATTTGATGCTTTTGGATTTAAGAAATCTCGACATCACCGGAAAGGACGCCCAGGAGTTGCTGGGCCGCGCCGGCATTACCGTCAATAAAAATTCGATACCATTTGAAACGCGAAGCCCTTTCGTGACGAGCGGGATTCGAATCGGTACGCCGACAATAACGACCAGGGGTATGGCGGAGACGGAAATGGCCACCATCGCGAAACTGATCGTTGATACCCTGAGAAATCCTCATGATGAAAAAACGATACAGTCTGTCCGGTCCAGGGTTGTTGAGCTTTGCGAAACGTTTCCTCTTTTTGGAAACTGGCAAAATGAGGCTTCATCATAAGATGCCGACGGAATATCATCGCCCGACATGGGAAATCTATTTCATGGACATTGCAGAGCTGGTGGCAAAACGATCCACCTGCCGAAGACGTGCCGTAGGAGCCGTAATTGTAAAGAATAAAAGGATGTTATCTACCGGTTACAACGGAGCGCCGAGCGGTCTGGATCACTGCCTGGATATCGGTTGCCTCCGGGAAAAACTTCAGGTGCCGTCCGGCGAAAGGCACGAACTCTGCCGAGGTCTTCACGCCGAGCAAAATGCGATCATCCAGGCTGCATATCATGGCGTTTCCATAAATGGAGCCACCCTCTTCTGCACGAACCTTCCCTGCCTGATATGTACCAAAATGATTATCAATTCCGGTATAAAAAAGATTGTTTATAAATCCGGATATGCCGATCCCATGTCCGAACAAATGTTGAAAGAGGCAAAAATCGATCTGATCAAATTGGATGACGTTCCTTCAGGGAAAAATTTATGAAATGTCCATTTTGTGGAGAAGTTGAGAATAAGGTTATCGATTCAAGGTTGAATAAAGAGGGAGACGTCATCCGGAGGCGCAGGGAATGCACCGGTTGCAAACGACGATTTACGACCTACGAGCACATTGAAGAAGTTCCGATCATGATTGTGAAAAAAGACGGCCGCAGGGAAATTTTCAGTCGCGAAAAGGTGCGGTCGGGGATACAGAAGGCTTGCGAGAAACGAAATATCAGCATGAATATCATCGAGGAATTCTTAGACGAACTGGAACGAGATCTAAAGGAAACGGAAGAAAAAGAAATTTCCTCCCGAACTATCGGCGAAAAGATTATGGAAAAACTCCATAAGATCGATGACGTGGCTTATGTAAGATTTGCTTCCGTCTACAGGGAATTCAAGGATGTAAATGATTTTGTTTCGGAACTGAAAAGTCTTTTAAGTAAGGAATAAATAACATTACAACCTGTTCGTCGAATCATATTTTAACACGCATTGGATAACGGATTCAGTGATCGAAAAGACAGACAAATATTTCATGGAAACGGCACTTCACCTTGCAGTGAAAGGGATGGGTTATACATCCCCCAACCCGATGGTTGGTGCCGTCATTGTAAAGAACGGAAAAGTCGTGGGCAGCGGATACCACCATGCACTTGGAGAAGCACATGCCGAAGTAAACGCGATCAACGAAGCCGGCATTGCGGCGAAATCGGCAACCCTCTTTGTTACGCTTGAACCGTGCAACCATACCGGACGGACACCGCCTTGCACCGAAAAAATCCTGAAAGCCGGCATCCATCGGGTGGTTGTGGCCATGAAAGATCCCAATCCCGATGTCATCGGCGGAGGAATCGGTTATCTGAAAGACCAGGGGGTGGATGTTACGTTGGGGGTTTGTGAAGATGCGGCAAAAAAACTCAATGAGGCGTATATAAAATATATCACCACCAAAAGACCTTTTGTCATCGTAAAGTGTGCGGCCACTTTGGATGGCCGTATTGCAACGAGAACCGGGGATTCCAGGTGGGTTACAGGCGAAGAGTCCAGAAAATTTGTTCACCGGCTCCGTCATGCCGCCGATGCGATCATGGTCGGTGTCGATACCATCAAGAGGGACAATCCTTGTCTGACAACCCGTCTGAATGATATCCGGGGGGTAGATCCTAAAAGAATCATCCTTGACACCAACCTTTCAATTCCCGAAAATGCGAAGGTGTTGCGGCTTGATTCCGATTCTGATACATTCATTATTACCGGAATTTCCGTATCTACAGACAAAAAGGCCGAAGTAGAAAAAAAAAACGTAAAAGTGATTCCATCGGCGGTAAAAAACGGCCGGATCGATATTGATCTCCTCATGGATCAATTGGGCGCTATGGGAATCGCCAGCATTCTCATCGAGGGAGGAGGCCAAGTGATCGGATCGGCCTTAAGAGCGCGAATTGTTGATAAGATTATCTTTTTTTATGCTCCAAAAATATTGGGAGGGGATGACGGCGTTCCGATTTGCGGGGGACCGGGGCCTTTCTCAATGAACGAATGCATTCCGGTTTCAAATATTGATGTTCGACGGTTCGGCGAGGATGTCATGATTGAGGGCTATATTGTTTAAGATCTGAAATGTCGCTGATTTTACCTTTGATCGGAATTCTCAGGCGAATCGATAGAAAACGGGGAACGGAACGCTTTATCATGTTTACGGGTATCATAGAAGGGCTTGGCACGATTCTCCAAATTCGTGCGGCACAAGGCGGTGCACATTTTACCATCGAAGCGGATTTCGCTTTGGATCAGACAAAGATCGGGGACAGCATTGCCGTATGTGGTGCCTGCCTGACGGTGGTTTCGCTCGACGGGAAACGTTTTCAAACCGATGTGTCACCGGAAACCCTGTCCAAAACAACCTTCAGAAGCGCAAAAACAGGAGATCGTGTAAACCTGGAGCGCGCCCTTCGCTTCTCGGATCGATTAGACGGACATCTGGTTTCAGGGCATATTGACGGCATGGGAATGATTAAAAGCAGAAAAACCATCGGCAATGCGATCATTTTCGGTATCGAGGTTCCACCCTCCCTTTCGCGATACATGATACAGAAAGGTTCCGTTTCGGTGGATGGTGTCAGCCTCACCATTAACCGGTGCGACATAAACGGTTTTGACATCAGCATTATTCCCCATACGGCGAAATTGACAACCATCGGATTTAAAAAAATAGGGGATCCCGTCAATATCGAAACGGATATGATCGGAAAGTATGTTGAACGCTTTATCATGGAACGATCCACCGGTGGCAATAAAAAACAAACCGGCCAATTGTCGGTTGACATGCAATTTTTGGAAAAAACCGGTTTTATTTGATTTTTCATGGCTTGCCGCTGTGAGAATGAAAATCCAGATAAGATTTTTTTTGATTCTCTTTTGAGGAAAAGCAATTAAATAAGGTATAAAAAACAGCTTTACAAAAATTTTACCACCAGGAGACAGCAAATAAAAATGGCACATTTGACAATTGAAGAAGCCATAACCGAGATCAAAAAAGGGCGAATGGTCATTCTCGTTGATGACGAAGATCGTGAAAACGAGGGGGATCTAACGATGGCGGCTGAAAAAGTCACACCCGAAGCCATAAATTTCATGGCAAAATACGGGCGGGGACTAATCTGTCTGTCCATGACCGGAAAAAAGATCGATTCTCTTGAACTTCCGCTGATGGTCGAAAACAATACATCAAAATTTCAAACAGGTTTCACGGTTTCCATCGAGGCAAGATGCGGAGTAACGACCGGTATTTCCTGTCATGACCGGGCCACTACCATTCACACCGCTATCGATGACGACGCCAAGCCGGAGGATCTTGTCAGGCCGGGACATATATTTCCTTTAAGGGCCAGAGAAGGCGGGGTGATCGTCCGTTCGGGTCAGACGGAGGGTTCCGTGGATTTGGCGCGGATGGCGGGTTTGAAGCCTGCCGGCGTTATCTGCGAAATAATGGACGAAGACGGCACGATGGCTCGAATGCCGGCCTTGGAAAAGTTCAGCGAAAAACACGGTATCGGTATTTGTACCATTGCGGATCTTATCAGATACCGAATGCGTAAAGAATCTTTTGTCCGAAAAGCCGCAGAAACCGTGATTCCCACCGCATACGCAGGCGAATTCAAAGCGATTGTATACGAAAATGACATCGATGACCTTTTGCATATCGCAATGATCAAAGGAGAAATCGATCCGGAGAAACCGGTTCTTGTGCGTGTTCATTCGGAATGCCTTACAGGTGATATTTTCGGATCACTTCGCTGCGACTGCGGCGATCAGCTGCATAAGGCGATGATCATGATGGACGAGGAACGATCCGGTGTGCTTCTCTATATGCGGCAGGAAGGCCGGGGGATCGGTCTTGTAAATAAACTGAAAGCCTATGCATTGCAGGATCAGGGTCTGGATACGGTTGAGGCGAATGTAAAACTCGGCTTCAAGCCGGATCTGAGAGATTATGGGATCGGAGCCCAGATTTTAGTGGATATCGGTGTGAAAAAAATGAGGCTTCTCACCAACAATCCCAAAAAAATCATCGGGTTGGAAGGATACGGACTCAGTGTCGTCGAGCAGATACCGATCCAAATTCAACCGAATGAATTCAACCGGTGTTATCTTGAGTGTAAGAAGCTGAAGATGGGACACATGTTGAATTTTGATGCAACCCCATGAATTTTGGATTGAGATCCGTAGCGAAAATAAGAATTATGGTTGATGGAAATCGAGAGCAAGATTTTATTGTTTGTTTTAATCCTGAATTATTTTCCATCCGGGAGGAATATAAATGCCGAAAATTTTAGAAGGAAAGCTCGTTGCCAAGGGAAAACGGTTCGCGCTGGTAACCAGCCGTTTTAATGATTTTATTACGGACAAGCTTCTGGGTGGAGCAATGGATGCATTGCTTCGCTCCGGCGCAAGCGATGAAGATATTCAGATTGTGAAGGTTCCGGGTGCGTTTGAAATTCCGCTGATCGCAAAAAAGATGGCCCGGAAGGGCACCTGCGATGCGGTTATTTGCCTTGGAGCAGTGATCAGGGGTGCCACACCGCATTTTGAGTATGTCAGCGCCGAGGTTTCCAAGGGCATTGCGATGGTCAGCTTGGAATCCGGCATTCCGGTAATTTTTGGGATTGTAACCACCGATACCATCGAGCAGGCGATTGAGCGAGCCGGAACAAAAGCCGGAAACAAGGGATGGAGCGCGGCGATGGCTGCCGTGGAAATGGCTAATTTGATAGAGGTTTTGGATCGGGCCTAACCATGGGGAATCGGCGCAGGTCAAGAGAACTCGCCCTGCAGGCACTCTTTTATACGGATGTAAGCCGGGACGAATCGTCGGAAAACCTGGAACTTTTCTGCGGCAATTTTACTCCCTCCAAGAATTCCTTGCCTTTTTTCCTCAAGCTGGTAAAGGGTGTCATACATAACAAACGCGGAATCGATTCGATTGTCGAGCGGTTTTCCAGCAACTGGAAAATCAGCCGCATGTCATGCGTCGACAGGAATATCATCCGAATCGCGGTATACGAGCTGCTGTATTGCCGGGATATTCCACCGAAAGTTACCATAAACGAAGCGATTGAAGTGGGAAAAAGGTACGGTACTGAAGATTCCGGCGCTTTTATCAATGGAATTCTTGACGGGATTCGCATTTCCCTTGAAAAAGGTGATATTGATTTAAATCTCGATAGCTTGGAAAACAAAACAGATCAATAACCGGGAGAGTGATATGAATGTTCGGAAAGTTTTTTTAACAGAAAACGAGATTCCTAGAAAATGGTATAACATACTCGCAGACATTAAAATGAACCCTCCTTTGGATTCCAATGGCAAACCGATCAAGCTCGAAGACCTCGCCCCGGTTTTTCCCATGAATCTGATCGAACAGGAAGTCAGTACCCGAAGATGGATCGATATTCCTGAGGACGTCTTGAAAGTATTGTGTATCTGGCGTCCATCCCCCCTGGTACGGGCACTTTCACTGGAAAAGGCACTGGGTACCCCTGCCAGAATATATTTCAAAAACGAAAGCGTCAGTCCTCCCGGAAGTCACAAGCCGAATACCGCCGTCCCTCAAGCATACTACAATAAAGTTTTCGGTATTAAGCGGATGACCACGGAGACCGGAGCCGGCCAGTGGGGCAGCGCTCTTTCTTTTGCATGCTGTCAGTTTGGAATTGAATGCAAGGTATTCATGGTTCGGGTCAGTTTCGACCAGAAACCCTATCGAAAATCCATGATGGAGGCCTGGGGTGGAAAATGCATTGCAAGCCCGAGTACGGAAACCAAGGCGGGTCGGGATGCATTGGCGAAAAACCCCGATACGCCGGGCAGCCTCGGGATCGCGATCAGTGAGGCCATTGAAGCGGCGGTCAGCGATAAAACCGGCAAATCGCGTTACTCATTGGGAAGCGTTCTGAACCATGTAATGCTGCATCAGACAATTATCGGTCTCGAAGCGAAAAAACAGTTGAAAAAGATCGGAGAGTACCCGGATATCATTATTGGATGCGCGGGAGGCGGAAGCAATTTTGCCGGCCTTGCCTTTCCTTTTGTTTACGATAAGATCAACGGCAGAGAAATCGATATTTACCCCGTTGAACCGGCCGCCTGCCCGACGTTGACGCGATCCCCTTTTGTCTATGATTATGGCGATACGGCTGGGTATACACCGCTTCTCCCCATGTACAGTCTGGGGCATGAGTTTGTACCGCCGCCGCTTCATGCGGGCGGGCTTCGATATCATGGAATGGCCCCAACGGTCAGCCAGTTGGTTATTGAGGGAATGATCGAACCAAAGGCGGTAACCCAGCTTGCTTCATACGAAGCCGGCGTGTTGCTTGCGCGGACGGAAGGAATCATACCGGCGCCTGAAACAAATCATGCGTTAGCCTGCGTAGTTGATCAAGCAAGAAAGGCCAAAGAAGAGGGCAAGGAAAAGGTGATCCTTTTCAGTTGGAGCGGTCACGGACTTCTCGATTTGGGAGCATACGACAGGTATTTTTCAGGAAACCTAAAAGATTATGCCTTATCGGAAGAAGAAATATTGAAGTCGGAAAAGGTATTTGAAAGTTATCCCAAACCGAAACGGTTGAAAAGCCGTTGATGGAAAGTCAACGTATGTTGGCACGTAAACACATAGTTTTCAATTTTTATAGCACCGGATTTCAGAATTTTCTTCGGCATACCAGGAATGTGTTTTACAGGAGGCTGTTGTGATTATTAAAACCTTGCCCGTTGGACCGATAATGGCCAATTGTTTCATTTTAGGGTGTGAAAAAACGAAAGATGCGGTCGTCATCGATCCCGGTGATGAGGCGGAAACCATTTTATCATCCCTTGCTGAATCGGAACTGAAATTAAAATTCATCATCAATACCCATGGGCATTTTGACCATACGGGTGCAAACAAAAAAGTAAAGGACGCAACCGGTGCACCCATTCTGATTCATCCGCTGGACGCGCCCATGCTGAAACGGATCTCGGCCAGTGCCGCTGCCTGGGGTCTTTTTGCGGAGGATTCCCCTCCGCCCGACCGGACCCTGGAAGACGGAGACACCATTTCTTTCGGTGAAATTACACTGCATGTGATTCACACGCCGGGGCACAGTCCTGGTGGAATCTCGCTTTATACTGACGGAAGCGTGTTTGTCGGAGACACCCTTTTTGCAGGCTCGATCGGAAGGACGGATCTTCCGGGAGGAAATTTCGACACCTTGATATCCGCCATTCGAAAAAAGCTTTTTATGCTGGAAGATCATGTGCGGGTATTCACCGGACACGGCCCGGAAACCACCATCGGCGAGGAGAAGCTTTTTAATCCGTTTGCAGGAGAGAAATCATAAGCGCTAACCTCATGCCGGGACATCATGGTTTTTACTAATCCGATGCCGAAGGTGGTTGACGCAGCAACACCTCGAAATCGATTTGATCCTGAAATCTTTTCATGCGCGTTCGATGAGTATCCAGGTCGTAGCGGCAGACTTCGCCCGGTCCGGCAGCCGCCTCTTCCCACCGATGGTGTCCCTCGGGAGTAACCCAGATACCGGCGCCGTTTCGAGCGCATACGGCAATGGCAAGATTCTCGATTGTCCGGACGCCGGCCAGCAACCGATGCTCCGGTGAAAGCCGATCCGTTGGAGCAAGCGCCAAATCGCACCCTTGTTTTGCGGCCGCCACGGCCAGCTCCGGATGAGCCATTGCGGCAAAAGGGACGAGAAGCAATCGTGCCGGTCCGAAGTCGATGCGGGGGATCGTTGTGTCGTTGCCAAAAGGCCAGGGCGGCAATTGCCATTGACGGATATCTAAACCTTCCTGAAAGGCATAATAACGATGATCGGCACTGTCCGGATTGCAGGTTACAACGCCGAGCTTTTTGCTCCGGGCGTTCCGTGCGATCTTTTCCAGGGCGGTATCCGAATAGGCAAACGAGGGTAGAAGATACAAACCTCCCGCTGCCTGTGCATCGCTTGTAGTGTTTCGTTCCAGTGCATCCGCTGGATGCTCGTTTCCCTGGGGGACAATGCAGTGAAGTTTCAGGTCTCCCGGCTGCGGCAGATTCAAAAACCCGGTCAGATCCCGTATTAAACGCAGGTTCAAATAGCAGTCATGGTAGTGTTGCGGTCGACGGCCGGCCAGGCACTTCCGGCGCAGCAGGTCGTTCAGGCGACCCTTGGACGTCAACGGCAAATCAAGCCAAAAGATTTGGGATTCGCTGTTTTTTCCGTCAAGCAGCATTCGACCCCGAGGGTCGAAGCCACATGACGGGGCCTGGCGACAATCCATGGTCAGATCCACGCCGGTGCGGTTGCAGGCAGCAAGGTAAAAGCCGTTTTCCATGGCCCGCGCACGCCACAGCTCACGGGGGTCCAGTCCGGATGGCGGCCAGTTAGCCGGAACAATGAGCAGATCGGCACCACGCAGGGCGGTGACGCGGGGCATCAGGCCGTAGTAAGAATCCGAACAGATCAATACGCCCATGCGCCCCCATGGTGTCTCGAAGGTGTTGTCCTGCTTGGAATCTCCGGGACAGGCCCAGCGGCTCTCGGCATTGATCTTACGGTACCGGCAAACAATCTTTCCATCCGGGTCCAGGACAAACGCGCTGTTGTAAAGAATACCCGTGCAGGCATCCTTTTCAGCCAAACCGATACAGACATGGATGCCGAAACCCCGCACCATCTCCGCCAAGGCGGTCAAAGTGGGGCCGGTTTCGGTCTCCGCCCAGTCGGTCATGTCGTTGCGGTCGCTGAAGGAGTATCCGGAAACGGCCAACTCCGGTCCGACGATTATTCTCGCGCCCTGTTGGGCGGCCTCGGCAATCCGTGCGATAAGCGCTTTGCGATTCTTCTCCGGTTGTTTATGGTGTATGTCCAAATGAATTAATGCAATTTTCAGCTTTTTCATTTTCATCTTCCTTAGACTTGAACGAAGTTGAACATTTTGCAAACATGTCGCAATGCTACGGGGTTCTTATTTTCATTGTTCCTCGATTTCCCTCCACAATGTCCGATACAGTTCGCATGCCAACGCAGGGGCATCTGCTTGATTGTAGTGGAGCCGACTCGGGCACTCGCCCGGGCATCGTCCGTTCACCGGGCACCTGTTGCATTGCTCGTTTGCTAGTCGGTAAGCGCTGAGAAGCTTCAATCGTTCCGGGTCGGGCTTCCACACGTCGCCGGCAGCAAACCGTGCATCCACCAGTGTCTGGCCGCAAGGGAACAGGCGTCCGTCCGGATGCACGGCGGCGCTCTCACCCCGGCAGGCGTAACAAAAGAAACGCTGCTCTTGACCCCTTGCGGCGGAAACTTTTTTAAGGAGCTCAAGTTCCCGCAACTGTAAAGGCGTCATTCGGCGATCATTGATTGCCTTCAGGACCCAAAGCATGGAACGCACACCACTGCGCAGCGAAGGCACATCGGCCGGTTCAACCGTGTCTCCCCGGCCGCCACGGCCTTTACGAACCAGCAAATCCAGCCCGATACCCCGCGCCTGGGCAAATCCGGCCAACATATAAACCAACTGGTCCAGGTGGCCCACATTGCTTTGTGACACAACCGTCGTCACGCGGAACGGAAAATTGTGGTTCTCGAGAATCCGCAGGCCGCTCAGGGTTTGCGCAACCTGTCCCCGTAAGGCCTGATGGATCGAGGGCGGACCATCCAAACTGACTCCCACCCGGACATCAAACCTTTTGAATAATTTTACCAGATCCGGGGTCACGCGCGTTGCATTGGTCTGAATTCCAATCGTACAAGGTCGTGTGAGGCCCCGCGCTCGCCGCACCGCACGCTCGATCAATGTTGGAACCAGTGTGGGTTCACCTCCGGTAAGTTGGAGGTGAAATGGGTCGTTACCCGGTTCGACCAAATCCAGCGCCTTATCCAGAACCGCTTCAGACATATCCATGAATTCCCGGACCTCGCCGTTGTAACAATAGGCGCACGCCAGGTTACAGCGGGTAGTCAGGGATAAGATGAGGTAGCGAATATTCATGGTTCAATACGGATACTTTTTCGAAGCTGTCGAATTCCCGGCGTTGGAGAAAACTTGCCACCCGGTGCCGGTTTTTGTTTTACATCTCTGGCTTCACCCGATGGGTGCTGATTTTGAAAAAGCAATGCGCGATCAAAACTCGATTCCTTTCTGGGCCTTGATTCCGGCCTTCATGGGATGCTTTACCGCTTGCATTTCCGTCACCAGGTCGGCGGCGGCCAGAATCTCCTCCGGCGCACCCCGGCCGGTGACGGCCACATGCAGGCCCGCGGGCTTATTGACCAGTGTCGCCAGTACCGCCTCAATTTCGATCAACCTGTACTTCAGGAGATAGGTCAGCTCGTCGAGTACGACCAGATGATAGCGTCCGGAAGCCATGGCTTCCCGGGCAAACCGCCAGGCTTGCCTCGCCGCCTCTTTGTCTTTTCCCATATCCTTCGATTTCCAAGTGAACCCTCTGCCCATTACGTGAAAGTCGATGAGGTCCCGGTACCTATTGACAGCCTCCAACTCGCCGTACTTCCAGCTGCCTTTGATAAACTGGATAAAACAGACCTTCAGACCATGTCCGGCACTGCGCAGGGCAAGCCCCAGTGCGGCGGTGGTCTTGCCTTTTCCGTCGCCGGTGAACACCATCAGCAAGCCTTTTTTCATGGTTCCTGATTCTCCTCGTCAAAAACCCATTTTGTCACCTTTCCGGTGGTGGCGATCCTTTTCCACAAAGGCCTTTGCTTTTCCGCGGTTTGTAGCTGAGAGAAAAAACCGGCGATACCACTTCCCCGAAGCATGACGCATACTTGGGACCAGGTATGCGCATTAAACATATGGCCGTACACGAATACAATCTTCATGGAATGCCTCCTATACGAACCCTCTTTGTCGGATCAATGCACCAAAAAAAATCCCCACGCCCTGATGGGCGTGGGGATACCGTTTTCATCCCAAACAACTTTGTTTGTTTCAGTAAAAAAACTACATTACCCGATAGATTTTACTAAACAATCATAGGCAGGTCTTCTGGCTTCACTCCCCTTGCAGCGGCCTTCCCATTCAAACAAAATTGAACAGTGGCGTTCATTGCCGAAAAGGGCATCTTTCAAAATATCATGAAAGAGTGAGTGTCACAGCGGCGGGTCCGCTCCCGATTTCCACGGGGTTCCCAATTAAGTCTTCTCGGACGCCTCTGATTAATTACAAACAAATTTTTATTAAAATAACTTAATAAATCTGATTTCTGATTGTCAAGTTTAAATTGGGTAACGAATTGCCTCATATTAAATGTTACCGGAAAACCGCCCCATGAGAAGAAGGATAAACTTCTTCACAAGCCTATCCTCATTTTGTTTCTTCCAACAAGGAACCGAAGGGTACGCTGTTTTTATTCCACGTTCCACAACTTCCGGCTAAATCCTAATTTTTGGGAACATAGAGCCATATCCTTTACAACCTTTTTTTGTTACAATCTTTTTCTTGACATTCGTTTTATTTTTTTATAGTAACAAACACAACATAATAAGTGTTCAGATGCTCATTTTGAGCTTAACAGGGAACTCCGTGGAAATCGGAGACGGGCCCGCCGCTGTAATCGGGGACGAACACCGCATAAATGTCACTGTCCCAATTCAATAAACTTCGGGATGGGAAGGCGCGGTTAGTAGGATAATCCGAGAGTCAGAAAACCTGATTGAACAATAGGCACAACCCACGCGGATCATGGGTTTACCGGAAGATCATGGAGATAAAAAAGGGACATCCCCGGATCGAATCAATTTCGATCCGGGGATTTTTTTTGGCTGGTCTTCAATTATTTTTTGTTATTAAGGGCTCCTGTGCTTCCTTGTTTTTTTGTGCCGGAAGCATACTCCATGGGAGGAACGAATCGATTCGTTCCTCCCGATCATTCCGAGTTATTTTTAAAAAAAATCGGTGCCTGCTATCATTCAGGGCTCAATAGGGAAAACGGTGCAATTCCGTTGTGGTCCCGCCGCTGTGACTCCGCCCTGCCCGAAATCGTGGGCAGGGAACCCGTTTGGCAATGAATCGGCCACTGTCGCTTCCGGGCGATGGGAAGGCCGCCGAGCGGGCGGAGAAGCCAGAAGACCTGCCGATTTCTTAGGAACTGTTCAAACGGCCGAGGATTCCGTTTGCTCCTATGATTCCGAAAACTGCTGCTGCGGTTTTATTTGGGAGATGAAGTAAACAGGGTGCAATCTCCCAGCCCTTTTGTGGGCTGGGAGATTTTTTTTGATGTTTCGCATAATCATAGGGTTTCAAGAAAAGGAAAAGGAGTGTGTAATGAAAGAGGATTTAAACATTTTAAAAGATTTCCCGCCTCAATCCCATGCGGATTGGCTTGCAGCAGTGGATGAACAGCTAAAGGGCAAACCCTTCGACAAAATGCTGGTAAAAAAGACATACGAGGGCATAAATATTCAGCCCATGTATTTCCAGCACGATCTGGAAGGATTGGATCATGTCGACACGCTGCCGGGGGAATTGCCATATGTGCGTGGAACCACTGCGGCGGGAAGTGTCGTCAATGTATGGAATATCGCACAGGAAATTACCGATGCCGATCCGGAGGAATTCAATAAGGCGGCAAGGAATGATCTCAGCCGCGGACAAAACGCGTTGAATCTTGTCTTTGATAAGGCAACCCTTAGCGGTTCGAATCCGGATCAGGCACCAACCTCGGCTGTCGGGCAGGGCGGGCTGTCTGTAGCGACAACGGAGGACTTGGAAAAAGCATTCAATGAAATTGATATTACCAAACTGCCGACTCAGGTCCATTCCGGTCTTTCCGGCATCGCTTTGACGGCATTACTGACCGCTTTTCTGCAGAAACAGGGGAAATCCATCAAGGATCTGAAAGGATGCATCGCTATGGATCCTTTCGGGGTTCTGGCGGTCGAAGGCAAGCTGCCATTTTCCCTGGAACAGGCTTACAATGAAATGGCCCAACTGACCCTTTGGTCCAAAGACAACGCCTCGGAACTTCAAACAATCGCCGTCCACGCGGATCCTTATCAAAACAGCGGCGGCAATGCCGTTCAGGAGGTGGCGTTCGGCATGGCTACAGCCGTTGAATATATTCGCGCCATGCGGAACAGGGGACTCCTCATCGACGATATCGCTTCCAGAATCATGTTTGTTTTTTCCATCGGCGCCGACTTTTTCATGGAAATCGCCAAATTCCGGGCCGCTCGAATGGTCTGGTGCCAAGTTGTTGAATCTTTCGGCGGCAATAAGGAATCCAGGAAAATGAAAATCCATGCCCGGACATCCCGATGGAATAAAACCAAGGTGGATCCCTGGGTGAATATGCTGAGGGTGTCAACGGAAGCTTTTTCCGGCATCGCCGGAGGTATTGACAGTATGCATGTCGGTCCGTTCGATGAAATCATCCATCAGCCGAATGAATTTTCAAGGCGCATTGCGAGAAACGTGCACATTGTTTTAAAAGAAGAAGCCCATTTTGATAAAGTGGTCGATCCCGCCGGGGGCTGCTGGTACGTGGAAAGTATAACCGCCGAACTGGCACAAAAAATCTGGAAACTGTTTCAGGATATTGAATCGATCGGCGGCATGTTCAATGCGATTAAGGAAGGCGTTCCTCAGTCCCGGATAGCGGAAATCGCCGCCCAGCGCGCCAAGAACATCGCCACGCGCACGGACCGTTTTGTGGGCACCAACATGTATCCGAATATGTCTGAAAAACCCGTAACGGCGAAGGAATTTGATCATTCGACATTTCAGCGGAACCGAACGGATCAGGTGGCCCAATTTATATCCCTTGCAAACAAGCCTGAATGTATATCGGCTTTGATCGACATGTCGAAAAATCAGCGCGAAATCAGCGGCAAGGTGGTCGCAAACGCGATCCAAGCCGCTTCGGCCGGCGCGACCCTGGGGGATCTGACGAAAGCCCTTCGGCCGGAGCAGGGAGCGGAAGTGACGGTAAATCCGGTGAATATACACCGCGGCGCCGAAGGGTTTGAAAATCTGAGGCGCGCAACCGAAGCCTACACGGCTCAAAAGGGTGAAAGGCCCAAACTGTTTCTGGCCAACATGGGACCAATCCCCCAGCACAAGGCGAGAGCGGATTTTTCCACCGCTTTCTTTAATGTCGGCGCTTTTGAAGCCATTGGTAACAACGGCTTTGAAACGATCGAGGAAGCGGCGGACGCCGCGCTTGCTTCCAAATCCCGGGCGGTGGTCATCTGCTCGACCGATGCGACCTATCCGGACCTGGTTCCCCCCCTTGCCAAGAGAATAAAAACGGCTGATCCGGGAATCATGGTCATTCTGGCGGGCTATCCGAAGGAACATGTCGAAACATTCAAGGAGGCCGGCATCGATGAATTTTTGCATATACGCTCAAATGCGTTGGAACTGTTAGGTAAACTTCAAAAACATCTGGGGGTGATATCATGAAAAATCCGGATTTTACCAAAATCGCTTTTAATCCGAATATGCCACGAGTGGATTATCAAAGCTGGGCGGCGAAAATTAAAAAAGAGACCGGTATGACGGCTGAGGAACTGGTATGGAAAACCGTTGAACAGATCGATGTCAGGCCCCTTTATACCCGCAGGGATTATGAGGGGCTGGATCATCTTTCATATATGGCCGGCATCGCTCCATATCTCAGGGGACCATATGCCACGATGTTTGTTCAGCGACCTTGGACGGTCAGACAGTACGCCGGTTTTTCAACGGCCGAGGAAAGCAATGCGTTTTACAGGCGCAACCTTGCCGCAGGCCAGAAAGGGCTTTCGATCGCTTTCGACCTTGCAACTCACCGCGGCTATGATTCCGATCATCCCCGGGTCGTCGGCGACGTCGGAAAAGCGGGGGTCGCCGTGGATTCCATTCTGGACATGAATATCCTGTTTGCGGGCATTCCATTAGATGAGATGACGGTTTCGATGACCATGAACGGCGCGGTTTTGCCGGTTATGGCTTTCTACATCGTCGCCGCCGAGGAGCAAGGCGTCAAACAAAGTCAACTTGGCGGAACGATCCAGAACGACATTCTCAAGGAATACATGGTGCGCAATACCTATATCTATCCCCCGGCGGAATCGATGAAAATTATTTCAGACATCTTTGCCTTCACCTCCCAGAACATGCCGAAATACAACACGATCAGTATTTCCGGTTATCACATGGAAGAGGCCGGGGCGACCTCCGATATTGAAATGGCGTACACCCTCGCCGATGGTTGGGACTATGCCCGCGCCGGTGTCAACGCCGGAATGAGTATCGACACCTTTGCACCGCGCCTCTCGTTCTTCTGGGCGCAGGGCATGAATTACTTTATGGAAATAGCCAAAATGCGGGCAGCCCGCGTTCTCTGGGCAAAAATCATTAAAAGTTTCAATCCAAAGAACCCGAAATCACTGCCTCTCCGTACCCACAGCCAGACTTCGGGCTGGAGTCTGACCGAAGGCGATCCTTACAACAACGTCTGCCGAACCTGCATCGAGGCCATGGCCGCCGCTCTGGGACATACCCAGTCGATGCACACCAACTCCCTGGACGAGGCGATCGCTCTTCCGACGGACTTTTCAGCCCGCATTGCACGCAATACGCAACTTTACCTCCAGGATGAAACGAATGTTGTACGCCCGGCGGATCCCTGGGCGGGTTCATTCTATCTGGAAGCCCTGACCGGGGCGATCATGAAACGGGGCTGGGACCATATACAGGAAATTGAAAGTCTCGGCGGCATGGCCAAGGCCATTGAGACCGGTCTTCCCAAGATGCGTATTGAAGAAGCGGCGGCGCGAAGACAGGCCGCCATCGATTCGGGGCAGGAAAAGATTATCGGCGTAAATTCCTATTGTCTCGAAAAAGAGGAAGCTATGGATACCCTTGAAGTGGATAATACCGCCGTTCGTCAGGCTCAACTGGAACGCCTTAAAAAGCTCAAAGATAGCAGGGATGAAGCCAGGTGCCAAGCATCCTTGAACGCGCTGACCCGGTGTGCTGAAACCGGAGAAGGCAATCTGCTGGCGCTTTCAGTTGAAGCGGCGAGGGCCCGCGCAACACTGGGCGAAATTTCATATGCGCTGGAAAAAGTATGGGGGCGTCATACCGCGGTTATTCGGTCTATTTCGGGTGTGTACAAATCCGAATTCAGTGAAAAGGAAGAGGTCCAAAAAGTGATCCGGATGACCAAGGAATTTGAGGCAAGGGAAGGACGACGCCCCCGCATTATGGTCGCCAAAATGGGACAGGACGGTCACGACCGCGGCGCCAAGGTTATTTCGACGGCGTTTGCCGACCTTGGCTTTGACGTGGATATCGGTCCGTTGTTCCAGACACCGGAGGAAGCCGCCCGACAGGCGGTTGAAAACGACGTTCACATTGTTGGATTCAGTTCGTTGGCAGCCGGTCATAAAACCCTTTTGCCGGCCCTGGTCGAAGAACTCGAAAAACTGGGACGCCCCGATATCATGTGCGTCATCGGCGGGGTTATACCGGCGCCGGATTATCAATTTTTAAGAGAACGGGGAGCCGCCGCCATTTTTGGGCCCGGAACGATCATTCCGGTTGCAGCCCAAAAAGTCCTGGAAGAGCTTAATTCCCGGTTGCATTCCGACTAATATGCCGCCAGCTTGGCACGGGATAATTTCAGCGGGATTTCTCCCGCTGAAATTATAAGCTGGTAGCCCCCTACAAAAGGATAAGTTCATGTCAAATAAGACCAAACGACCGGAATGGGCACCCGAGGAAGGCGGCAATGGATTTGCTTGTCGTGTAATGGACGGTGTGGAAGGAGGCCATGATGGAATTTCTTCTTATACGGGAACCGGATCCCAAAAACCTGCCAACAGGTATCGTCGGGTTCAGCTTTCAGCTGAAAATTACGCCGACGGCGTGTTAAACGGTAATCGGGCGATTCTCGGGCGGGCTATCACCCTTGTTGAAAGCAATGCAATGGCACATGTGGATTTGGCCCAGGATGTATTGAAGATTCTTCTGCCACATACTGGCAAATCAATGCGTGTGGGAATTACCGGCGTTCCGGGAGTCGGCAAGAGCACATTTATTGAAGCGTTGGGATGTTATCTTCTGGAACGGGGGCATAGAGTCGCCGTTCTGGCTGTCGATCCCAGCAGCATCATTTCCGGGGGAAGTATTCTCGGCGATAAAACCCGGATGGAGCTTTTGGGGCGAGATGAGCGTTGTTTTATTCGTCCGTCTCCGGCAGGCGGCACATTAGGCGGTGTTGCAAGAAAAACGCGGGAAACCATGCTGGTTTGTGAAGCCGCCGGTTTCGACGTCATTCTGGTCGAAACAGTGGGTGTGGGTCAGAGTGAGGTCGCCGTTCGATCCATGGTCGATTTTTTTTTGCTGCTGATGCTGGCCGGTGCCGGCGATGAGCTTCAGGGAATCAAGAAGGGAATCATGGAACTGGCAGACGCGCTGGTGATTAATAAAGCCGACGGCAATAATAAAATATTCGCACAAACGGCCAGAAACGAATACGAAAGGGCATTACATTATCTTCAGCCGGCAACCGAAGGATGGGTGTCACACGCCTACACATGTTCCGCGGCCAAGAAACAAGGAATCGATAACATCTGGAATGTAATCGAAAAATTCAGGGCAATCACGACAAAATCCGGTGTTTTTGAAAAAAATCGCCGAAATCAAAACGTGAAATGGGTTCATGAAATGATTGGGGAACACCTGCGTTCGCTTTTTGCAAAGCATCCTGAAGTCATTAAAATACTGTCCGATATCGAGGAAGCCGTTGCCGATGGTACCATGCCCGCGGTAGCAGCGGTTCAACAATTGATTGATGTGTTTGAAGGCAAGCGATACATGGATGGTAAACAAACGAGGGTTTAATTATAATGCCGTTTACCGTGATTCATGCCTGTCAGGAAGCTGCCGTATATATCGTGTATATATATTGTATTTTGCATCCAACAAACCATCATCCGGATCATCCTAATCGGTCTCGTTATCCATATAGGCAAAAGATAGCCTGTGATCCCACCAAGAAAAAATTCTATGGTTAAGGCTTATGCCGGAAAAGAAGAGCTCCGAAGTCCGGTAAGAGCGTGGATCATCAAAGGCTTGATGAAGCGTATCATCTGACTTCTCCGCCCGATCGGCGGCCTTCCTATCGCCCGGAAGCGACAGTGACCGATCCGATGCCAAACGGGTTCCCTGCCCGCGATTTCGGGCAAGGCGGAGTCACAGCGGCGGGTCCGTTCCCGATTTTCACGGGATTCCCTATTATCGCCCGGCAGTACATTGGCTGCATCGGCGACCGGCTGCATGGGGTCTACTTACTTTTCAGGCGTTAAATCACCTCCTTGCGATTGCAGTCGTTCGTATTCCGTTTCATGTGCATTGTTCTGCTTCTCACTATAGTTACCCATCTTGTCCATTCGTTCACCACATCGCGCACTACTTTCGAAAAAGGGACCTCGACGATCACCGGCACGAACCCATTTTCGCCGCCTTCGTCCCGGAGGTCGTGATGAAAATGAAGCAATGGCTGAAGATATCGGCAACCGGTGATCGGTTGTGGACCGATCACCGGATTGTCATTGGTTAAAAAGTGTAAGATACTCCCACCAGGTAGTTCCGTTCCGGCATCAGATAGCCGCGCGCCCATTCAACCTGTTCATCGAACAGGTTCAACACGCTTGCCCGGACTTCCCAGTGACTCGGAAACCGGTAGCGCATGGTAAGATCCCAGAAATCGAAACTTTCCTTTTCCTTTACCCCTTCATAAACCCAACCGTTCCAGATATCGATCATCTGCGGGCCTATCAGAACATAACTCAACTGGGCGCTGAAACATCCGTAGCTCAGGTCCAACCCACTTTTTACCTCGTAATCGGAAATGTAAGTCAACTCGTCGTGCGTTTCCTCATCCTCTTTGGTGGTATTGAAAGTGACGTTGGACCACAATGAAAGATCGAAAGGCCAATGGAAGGCTCGACCGATCCACCATTCGATCCCGATGTCGAAACCGGCGACCTCGGAATCTCCTTGGTTTTCATAGGTATAAACATAATCGCCGCCGATGGTCGTTAGGATTTGACTGATTTTCTCCTGGTAATCCGTGTGAAAATATCCCACCTTAAGATTGAATACGTCATGGAAAATATCAAATCCGAAATCGTAAGTCAGGCTTGTTTCCGGATCCAGATCCGGGTTGCCCACATAACGGATCCCGCTGTGGACAAAATCCGCCGAAAGCTGGTCGGGCGACGGTGATTTGAATCCCTCTCCCACATTGGCCCGCACCCGCAGCAGTTCGTCAAAAAATTTCACTCCCATCCCCAGTTTCGGAGATATGTGATCGTAGTCTTCTTCCTTTTCATTGAATTCGGTAAACGTTCCCGTCCTGGGCCGAATCGTCTTCATGTCAAAACGGTCATAACGAACGGCTCCGATGAGATTGATCCGGTTGTCCAGAAGATCCAAACCGTCCTGGAGAAACAGGGCCTGAGAATCGTATTCCATGTTGGGAGTATATGGGGCTGACGGTTCTCCCCCGGAGACCGCCTCGGACTCCTTTTCCAGGTGTTCAAGGTTGAATCCGAACACCAGTTTGTTCCAGGAGGTCATATTCCATACAAACTGCTGATCGGTACCCAGGGTATCATCGATGTACTTGGATTGTTCGGACTTCGGCTCGTCTGAACCGTAGTTCCAGTGGTTGCGGTCCCAGAGATAATATACCAGGCCGCGCCAGTGAAACGTATCGCCGAAGAAATTGCCGTTGTACTCAAGATCGGTATAACCGTGGCTTTTATCGTAGTTTTGGCGGGCGTTTTCATCGTAAGCGGAATAGGTTAGGGAATTCTCCCAACCGGGATATTCTCCAGTCAGATCGGCATAGTTTCCCCCGAAACGCAACTCGTGGTCGGGATTGATGGTGAAGGTGAGGTTGCAGCCGATGTTCTTCTTTGTTTCCGCACTATTGTAAACCGTCCCGAACTTAGGATCATCGTAGTCGCCGATGTCTTCGTAGGAAGCGGTGGCATGAAAGCGGAATTTGTCGTTGACTTCCCCGCCGCCCGAAACCTGGCTTTTGTAATAGTCGAAACTGCCGTAATCGCCGCTGATAGTGGCGGTAAGGTCACCATCGCCTTTTTTGGTAATCAGATTGATCACCCCTCCCATAGCTGCCGAACCGTATAGCGCCGACGACGGTCCCTTTGTGACTTCGATGCGTTCGATGCGGTCCACGTTTATTTTGGCCGCGTTGCCCGTGCCGATGCGGTGGCCGTCGATGAGCATCAGGACATGACCTTTGACATCGTCGCCATGTGCTTCGGTCCGAAACCCTCTCAGCCCCACGGGACTGAGCATGCCGTTATATTTATGGTAATGTCCGGTGATATATTTGCCGATCAGGTCTCCCACGTGGGTGGCCCCTGACATCTCAATCTTCTCCCGGGTGATCACTTCGGTAGTCACCGGCACATCGATTGCCCGTTCCTGGGTGCGTGTGCCCGTGACTACCATATCATCCATCGTCTGTTTGCCGCCGACCTCTTCCGCGGCAACCGGCATCCCGCCGATGAATAAAATTGTAAATATCAGCAATACCGATTTCATAATCTTGCCCTTTCTGGTGTCCATCTTTTTCCTCCTTGTTCACTTTTCATTAATTGGCATCCTCATCCGGGCGACAAGGCAAAAAAAAAGCCCCGGCGGGGCTTGGTGCGTCACTTACAGTGCGACCGAATCCTCGTCAGTCCGTTTCACTTGAGATGCAACCGGCAGGTATTCTGACTTCTCCGCCCGATCGGCGGCCTTCCCATCGCCCGGAAGCGACAGTGGCCGATTCATTGCCAAACGGGTTCCCTGCCCGCGATTTCGGGCAGGGCGGAGTCACAGCGGCGGGTCCGTTCCCGATTTTCACGGGATTCCCTATTATCGCCCGGCAGTACATTGCCTGCATCGGCGACCGGCTGCATGGGGTTTTGTTGTTTTTTTGGCTTTAAACCACCTCCTTACATTCGCATTCACTCGTATTTATGTGGTTGGAAATTATCGTATTCCCTGAACTTGAACGAAGCCGGGCATTTTTCAAAAGTCTCATCCTGTTTTAAAGGTTCATGGGCTCCACCCATTTATCCGCAAAACCCAAGGCCAAAGCGCGGCAGGATAGATCGACCAATACACCGTTTCCTTTATCGGCTTGGGTAGGTGCCAGCTTCCGCCGGTAGACCGCCATCCGGGTGTAGTCACCGCTCACGGCACAGGCGATCTGGGCGGCATAGGTTCCCATGACCTCGCCCCAGCAGGTGATCGGCAAAATGCCCCAGGAAAATTTGTCCTTCAGATGCGCCATTGCCGCAACAGCCGCAACGGTTACGGGATCCCGCTCGATCTCGGAGAAGTTCTTGCACAGCAGCTCCGCCCGGCTTTCAGAAAGGTTGCGGCAGATGATCTCTATCATTTTTTGACGCGTCAGGCCGAAGCGTTCCAGGTGAATCTTGGCCGAACACTGTCCGGCAGGCGTCAAGCCGTTCTGCAGGGCCAGGGTTCCCTTTACCGCATGGAGCACGCTGCATGCAATCAGTTCACCCAATTTGGCGTGCTTGCCGGCGCTGGTCAGCGGCGGTTCATCGCTCCGGACGGCAGCCACGGCGATCTGGTCGGTGCCCGTGCCGGTGGCCAGACCATCCGAATAGCGGGAGTTGACGGCCAGTTCCTGCAGGGCTGCGCTTTTGGCCTCCGTGGCGGTCATGATGACCCGAACCATGGCTCCGGAGATTAAAGGTTTATTAATAAAAATCATGGTATTGATCGTGCCGGGACTCGGCATGGCGGCCGCCGGTTGCAACCTTGTAAACCCCTCGGGCGTTTCAACCACGGCAGCCGGATCACCGGCCCGTCCGGCATTTGCTTCCACACCGCCGGTACATACGGCGGTTACGCTGAGATCCCGAAACGCCCGGGTCTCAATACATGCGTTATTCATGTTGGCGGCAGTTCCCAACGTGGCACATGTCTCCGCCGGAAGGCCGTAGCATTCGCTGATTTTTTTTCGATAGCCCTCGGGGTCTCGGATGGCGGTTTGTGTCAGCTTGTGCATGTGGCCGGCCGGTTCACAGCTCTGATGGTTGTACAGGTAGCGGATATCTTCCCGCAATCCTCCGGCGACCCGGCAGGTGGAGAGCACCCGGTGAGGGACAAGAAATTTGGCGTAAATGATCTTTTCTTCCCGATGAATTTCCACACCGTCATAAAACGTATCAAGCAGCATAACTGTTTTTTCCTCCTATCGGGCGCTTCATCTCCCATGTTTCGAATCAATCCCGCGCGTGATTTACCGAACCTAGCGCAAGGATAAAAAAGGCAACCCCGGTCAAGGGAAGCACCAGGTAAGCCCGCCAATCCGGCATTTCTCCCAGTGCCACGGCCCGGATGGCGTTCGACGCATGGGTCAGCGGCAGGAGAAACAGGATTTTCTGGGCCCAGACCGGGAGGCGTTCCACCGGAAAGAATGTGCCGCCCAAAAAGGCCATCGGCGTAATCACAAAGCTGGTTAAAAGCGATTGATCGGCGTGGGACTTGACCAGCATGGCCAACGCAACGGCCAGGGAAGCGAACACAAAGCTGTTCAGGATCGCCGCCAGCCAGAACAGGGGACCGTAATGCAACACCACACCGAAAGGCAGGCCCAGCACCAGAATGACGCCGATGCTCAACAAGGCACGGGTCATGCCGGCCAGCACTTCGCCGGTTACATAGGCAAAATTGCTGACCGGAGCGGCCTGAAATTCCTCAAAAATATACCAATAGAAACGGGCCACATTGATGTCTGTGGAAATACCGAAACTCTGGGTCATACTGCTCATGGCTACCAAGCCCGGAATAAGAAATTCCAGATAGGTATGTCCGCCGAATTGCACGGAATCGCCCATAGCATAACCGAAAGCAATCAGGTAGAGGAGGGGCGAGACCGCCATCCCGGCCAGTTGTCGCTTGAGCCGGCGTTTTAAGATCAACGCTTCACGCAGATAAACCGCTAGGATGCCATGCATCAGTGCACCTTCTTTCCGGTCAAAGATAAAAAAGCATCTTCCAGATTGACCCGGCGTAATGTAAACCCGTTCTCCCGAACGGCGGCCGATTCACGGGCCGCCTCCCGGCTTGGAAAATAAGAGGTTTGCATACCGTTATCGGTCAACCAGTCAATGGCCCACTTTCCCAGGCCGGCCATCAGCTTCAGCGGTGCGTCCACCGCAACAATCCGCCCGTTATCCAAGAAGGCCACCCGATCGGCCAGGAATTCCGCCTCTTCGATGTAGTGGGTGGTAAGAAAAATGGTGGTGCCGTCCTGCTGAATTTTTTTTATCAAGGCCCAGATTCGACGCCGGATATTGGCGTCCAGTCCCACGGTGGGCTCGTCCAGAAATAAGATCCGGGGGCTGTGCATCAGGGCCCGCGCCACCATCACCCGCCGCTTCATTCCCCCGGATAATTGCTTAACCAGACTGTCGCTTCGGTCCCGAAGCTCCACATAGGTCAGCATTTCATTGATCCCGGCTTCCCGCACGGCGGGCTTCATGTCGAACAAACGGCCATGGATATCGAGATTTTCATAGACCGTCAGTTCGCTGTCCAGATTGATGTATTGGGGCACCAATCCGCATTGGCGTTTGGCAGCCAAAGCATCTTTTTCGATATCGTGACCGTTGAGGCTGGCCCGTCCTCCACCCAGTTTGGTCAGGCCGGTGAGAATACGAATCGTCGTGGTCTTTCCGGCACCGTTTGGCCCCAGATATGCAAACAGTTGACCGGCAGGCACGTGCAGGTCGACACCGTCGAGCGCCTTCACCGATCCGTAGGTTTTTATCAGTTGATCAATGCGAATCATCGGTTTTCCTCTTACCCGCGCCCCTGGTCCGGATGGCATGCACATTGTCGGCGATCTCCATCAAGGGTTGCCGGCGTACCCGGTGGGGGAGTACCAGCTCGGCCGCCGTTTGCATATCTTCCAATGTCACCTGCGTGCGACCGCCATAGGCAGCCAACGTCTTGGCGGTTTTTAAAATAATGATGTCGCCCCGGTGTCCGTCCACGCCAACGTCCAGGCAGTACTGAGCGATTTCGTAAAGCATGCTTTTTTCAACCGTCACCCCGGGATAAAGTGTTTTAGCCTTCAGGATGCGGTGGGCCAGGGCTCTCGACTCCGCCTCCCATCGGCGTATAAAGTTTTCCGGATCTTCATCAAAAGCGGCCCTCCGTTCCATGACGGCCACGCGATCATGGGCCGAGCCGATTCCTTCAATATTAACGCACAACCCGAAACGGTCGAGCAATTGGGGGCGCAGTTCGCCCTCTTCGGGATTCATGGTTCCCACCAGGGTAAAACGCGCCGGATGGGAAAAAGAAACCCCTTCCCGCTCAATCGTGTTTACCCCCATGGCGGCCGAATCAAGCAGGACGTCAACTACGTGATCGTCCAGAAGATTGACTTCATCCACGTAGAGAATGGCCCGGTGGGCGGCGGCAAGGATTCCCGGCTCCACCCGTTTTTCTCCTTTTTTCAGGGCGTATTCCAGATCAAGGGTGCCCACCACCCGGTCTTCGGTAGCCCCCACGGGCAGCTCCACCACCCGTACTTTGCGCTTGATCGTATCCGGAAGATCCCCGTTCCCGGCACCCGTCAGGTTCAAAGCACGGGCGATTTCCAGGTAAACTTCCGTTTCTTCGTGAGGATCCAGTTGAAAGGGATCGTCTGTAAACACCTCGATTTCCGGCAGGATATCGGCCAGAGCACGGACGGCCGTTGATTTGGCGGTCCCTTTTTCCCCGCGGATGAGAACACCCGATAATCCGGGATTAATAATATTCAGAATCAGAGCCAGTTTCATCTTTTCCTGGCCAACGATGGCGGTAAAGGGATAGATGGAAGTCGATTTCATGGGTTTTGTCCTTTCACGATATCTACCAGTGTTTTGGCTTTGAGATCATCGATTTTAAAGTACTGAGCCTGCAGGGCGGCAGCCAGTCGACGGGCAAGGCCGAAGGAAACCAGTCCGGCCTCCTCGCTGTCGACGACAATATACCGAATCCGTTCGTCCCGGGTCATTGCCGCAGCCAATCCCAGGGCTTCTTCCACCGGATTTTGATCGCTCAGGGCCACATTGCTCTTGCCGTCGGTAATCAGGATCACGATGGGCCTGGCTGCCGGATCCTTGAGAAGGACGTTTCGAACCTGTTCGTGGGTTTTGGCCAGACCGGCCGATAAGGGGGTGCGCCCGCCCACCGGCATTTCAGCCAGCAGTTTACCGGCCAGATCCACGGAGGTAGTAGGCGGAAGGTTTACAAGCGCTTCGTTGCGCCGGAAAGAGATCATGGCCACTCGGTCGCGCTTCTGGTAAGCGTCCAGCAGCAACGACATGACGGCTCCCTTGGATGCCGCCATGCGCCCCCGGGCACCCATCGAACCGCTGGCGTCGACCAGGAAAAAAAGAAAATTACCGATACGCTTTTCGCGGATCTTTCCGCGGATGTCCCGGGCGGTCAGAATCACGCATAGACCGCTGCCGTTGCGGCGCTGCTTCTGATAGGGAGCGGCGGCCCGCAAGGTAGCATCCAGAGCGATGTCTCCGTACCTTGGGTTGAGACAACTTTTAACGTAGCGGCCCTGTTTCTGGGAAACCCGTGTACGTGATCGCCGTCCCGACCCCCGGCGGAAAATGCGGTCTTTAGCCGCCGATAGGTGCTTGACCTTGAAAGTCGCTCCGATCTCAAAAATCCGCTCGTCGCCGTTTCGAGGCTTCGGCTCCCCCGGATCGGGTGAGGTTCGGTTTTCGCCGCGCGTTTGTTCGGATGGGGTGGAGTGGACCTCTGCGGACGTTTGGTTTTTCTCGTCTTCCGGTTTCCGATCTTCGGGCGAAGCGGATTCCTCCGATGAATCGTTTTTTTCGGATGGAGGATCGTCCGGCGGCGGTGGCGGCTGGGTTTCCCGGCGGCGATGCACCAGAACCATGGGAGCCACCTGACGGATATGCTCAATGGTGACCTCGGGTGCCGCCTGCAAAGCTGCAAGGGCACAGGCCGCCTGCTCCATCACGAGATCGGCCCGATGGCCGGCCACGTGGTTCTCCGTGCACAGTTCGGTAATGAAACCGCGCAGGTGAGGCTGCATGCGGACACCGGGCAGGAGTGCCCTGCCCGATTCAATCTGCTGAGCGATTCGCCGGTTCCAGGGGGCCGTTTCCCGCAGGAAGGCAATTGGATCCCGGTCAAAGGCTTCGCGGCGCTCCATGAGCGCGACGCGATCCTCGGGCGACCGGGCTCCGGCGGTTTCCACGCACAGACCGAAACGGTCCAGCAACTGGGGTCGCAGCTCTCCCTCTTCGGGGTTCATCGTCCCCACCAGGATGAAACGGGCGGGATGGCGGAAGGACATCCCCTCCCGTTCAATGATGTTTTCACCGGATGCGGCTGCATCCAGGATAATATCCACGATATGATCATCGAGCAGGTTGACTTCATCCACATAAAGGATTCCCCGATGTGCCGACGCCAGCAGTCCCGGTTGAAGGGCGCGTCGTCCCTGTTGAACGGCCGGAGTGAAATCAATCCCTCCGGCGACCCGGTCCTCGGTGGCATTCAGCGGCAGGTCGACGACGCGGACCCGCCTTCGGGTTCGCGTAAGGGGCTTTGTCGTGCTCCGGCAACATTCGTCGCAGCCATCCTCGGGATGGTCGGGATGACAGGAAAAAGCGCATCCCTGGACCACGTCGATGTCGGGCAACAGGTCTGCAAGGGCCCGAACGGCGGTGGATTTGGCGGTTCCTTTTTCACCGCGGATCAGCACCCCGCCGATGCCTGGGTTGACGGCATTGAGGAGCAGGCTCTGTTTGAGCGCTTCCTGGCCGATGATGGCCGAAAACGGAAAGGTGGTGCGGTGCATGTGCTATATCCTCCAGTTCACCCCGATTACCCAGGTACACGGCGGCGCCAGATAGCCGTCGGCATAATAATAGGTCTTATCGAAGACGTTTTTGACTTCACCGAACAGGCTGAATCGCTGGAAGGCATATTCGGCGCGAATATTTCCGATAACATATTCCGGTATCGTTTTGGTGTTGCTTTGATTTCCATAAACGGATGAGGTGTATTGGCCGCCGGCCACCATGGAAAACCGATCGAACGGCTGCCAGTAAATATCCAGATTGGCCTGGTGCTTTGCTTTGGCCGGAAGGTACAGGCCGGTTTCTTCGTCCATGGCCTCCAGGTAGGTGTAACTTCCTTTAATCGTAATGAGTTCATGGGGTTGCCAGGCAACGGCCAGGTCGCCGCCGGTGTAAGTTACTTCGCCGAAATTCTGATACCGGCCGATGCCGCCATCCCCGGTCACATAAGTGATTCGGTTGCTGAGACGGTTGTGAAAAATCGAAACGCTGCCGGACAGGGTAGTCCGCGGCTGAACAAATAACGCCAGGCTGTAATTGTCGGACGTCTCCATTTCCAGTTCCGGGTTGGGTCTGGTGGAAGCCGTTTCATTGTACCGCTGGTTGAAGGACGGTGTGTTGTTGGTGCGGTTGTAGGCGGCGGTCAGGCGCCAGTATGATTTCTTGTAGAATGCCTTGATTTCCGGGTTGAGCGCATCGTCAAAGGCCGAGTTGATATTGGCCCGAAGGCCGAAGGAAAGCGTGAAAGGGGTATTCGGCCATTGCAGGGATTGAGCGGCGAACACGGAAAAGGTCTCTTCCGTTTGATCGTCAAAAGTGCTCCCCTCAGCCCGGCCCTGCCGATAGCCGCCGCCGAAATTCAACTCGCCCCAATTGCCGGTCATCATCGAAGCAGCCAAATCCTGGCCCAATTCGGACACGGAAAGGGTCTGGTCCAGTCTCCTGCTGATGTCGGTGTTGTGGTTACGACCATCGTTAAAGAAAGTCGTGCCGGTCAGGCGATCATAGAGAAATTGAAGGGACAGCCCGGTGGTGCGGGTCGATTTGCGCGAAAACGGTGTGGGATATTCCGGCAGCCCGCTCAAGCCCCTTTCGTCTTCCAGGTAATCGGCCGAAAAGGAGAGACTTTTCCGCTCATCCTGAGAATAAGCCAGCTTTAAGCCGGCTTGCCGGCGCTCCTTATCATCGTTTACGGTATATCCTTCGGTGGTTTCGAAACCTCCATTGACACCGATACCCAGGTTGCCGGCGGTCATCTGCAAGCCGGCCTGACCGTGCCCGGTATCGTGGCTGCCGCCGTAGGTTTTCACATTCCCGGTCAGGCGCTGGATACGCTTGGTGTATATTAAAATCACGCCTCCGGCCGCGTCCTGGCCGTATCGCAATCCGCCCTTGCCGCGCAGGATCTCGATACGCTCCACATCGTCCGGCGATACCAGTTCCCAGTTGACCGCGCCATAGCTGGATGTGGGATCGTTGATGGGGCGGCTGTCCAGAAACACCTTTACCTTATAGGATCCTTGGATCGTAACGGAGGAATCCCCGGCTTTGACCCCCGGCACGTTGTTCAAAACATCGGCGATCTTCAGGGCCTGCATTGCGCGAATATCTTCGGCGGTGAGCAAAATAGTATCCCCTTCGTCTGCCGCTGTTGCGGTCGACGGGCAGAACAGAACAATCAACAGATAGAAGCATCCGGTCCGAATGGTCGTTCGTATCCGGTTCATGTCGGCGCAACCTTCATCCTACTCCGTCCATTCCTCGATTTCACCCTCCATCTCAAGGTAGGCATTGCGTAATCGCTCTTCCATTTCATCACCGGCGTTCCACATCCCCCGGCTGATGGCTTCCAGCAGCTTGTCGAGGATGTTTTGCAAGGCAAATGGATTGACGTCTTTCATCCATTGCCGCATCTCCGGGTCCAGGGCATAGGCGTTGGCGATCTTTTCGTACATCCAGTCGTCGACGACTTCGGCGGTGGCGTCCCATCCCAAAACAACGTCCATCATGTGGGAGATATCGCCGGCACCCTTGTAGCCGTGGCGCTTCATCCCCGCCAGCCACTTGGGGTTGACCAGACGGGAGCGCAGCACGTGCTTTGCTTCTTCAAAGGTGGTACGGATCTTGACACGCTTGGGATCGGCGCTGTCGCCCATGACGGCGAAGGGCAATTCGCCGCGCACCGTCTTGGCGGCCACAATCAGACCGCCGTAATAATTGTAATAATCGGTGCACGACATCATATCGTATTCCCGGGAGTCTTCGTTTTTCACGGTGACGTCCATGCGAGCCAGTTGGCGGCGGAAGGCGTCCGGTTTTTGTTTGCCGTAACTTCCTTCTCCGTATGCGTGGGAGGAGTAACGAATGTAGTTGTTACCCAGGTCTTCCTGGGTTTTCCAGTTCTTGGATTCCACCAGTTCGGCGACACCGGCGCCGTATGTGCCCGGAGGGCAACCGAACACGCGAAAAGTGGCTTCTCTGAATGCCTCCTCTTCGCTCATACCCTCCCGTCGATATTCTTCCAGGTCTTTGTATACGTTGCGGCGCAGAAGATTGGATTCCGGGGGTTCCTTCAGTGCGACGACCATGCGTACCGCCTCGTCGATGCGCTCCACAATGTTGGGGAATGAATCCCTGAAAAAGCCGGAGATGCGGGGTGTTACGTCCAGCCGGGGGCGACGGAGTTCGCTCAAAGGAATCACTTCCAGCCCGCAGACATTGCCGCTGCCTTTCTGCCAGACCGGTTTCAGTCCCATCAGGTAGTAAATCTCGGCGATATCGTCGCCGCGGGTTCGCATGGTGGTGGTGCCGTAAACCAGGATACCGATATTGTCCGGGTATTTGCCGGTTTCCGCCAGATAACGTTCGAGCAGGGCGTCGCCCAGCCGAACCCCAACTTCCCAGGCGGCCGGGGTGGGAATCTTGTTGGGATCCACGGAATAAAAATTCCGACCGGTGGGCAGAATATCCGCCTGCCCCCGGCTTGGAGCACCTGAGGGGCCGGGGGGTACAAATCCACCGGAAAAGCCCTGAAAACTGAAATCGAATTCTTCGGAACAGCGCCGGATGTTGGGTACCAGAGTCTCCGCGATATAGGCCAAGGCGGTTTCGACCTGAGAGGAAGGCCGTTCCATAAGCTCCGCTGTGATCTCCGACACCTTTTCCGGACGAAACTCCGACGCGGCAAGACCGTGCACCAGGGCCAGGGCTTTTTCGTGGGCCTGGCGCAGGATTTCACCTCCCGTGCGATTGCCGAAACGCGCCTGTCTGCGGCCCCGGTTCTCCAGCACATCGTCGTAGTTCAAGCCCATGGCAACCACCAGTGCTTCGCGCAGGCTCGGCACGTTTCCGTTCGGCAACCGGGTGAGTTGCACCACAAATTCGGTCAGACGTTCGTTCCGGGGGGGCGTGCCCAGCACATGCAGCCCGTCGTTGATCATGGTATCGGCCAGCTCCTGGGTATAGGCGTGCAACCGTTCCAGGAAAGCGTCGAAATCGTTCATAGCGGCCTCTCTGGCGATCTCCAGATCCTTGTCCAGATCGGCTGCCTCCACCGCCTCCCAGATCATGGGACGAAGGATTTCCACCTTGGCCGGATCCTCCGCCACGGCGACGCTGTAGTCGTTGACCAGGCCTTCCACCTTGCCCAGGTCATCGTAGAGGTCCGCATTGGTGAAGGCCGGGGTCAGGTGATCAATAATGCATGCGTAGGAACGCCGCTTGGCCTGGGTGCCCTCGCCGGGATCGTTTATGATGTAAGGGTAGACGTTGGGCAGTTCCATAATCGCCAGGTCGGGATAACATGCACCGGAAAGGCCCAGGGCCTTGCCGGGCAGCCATTCCAGGGAGCCGTGCTTGCCAACGTGCATCACCACATGCGCCTTGAACACATCCCGAATCCATCGGTACTGGGCCAGATAGTGATGGGGCGGCGACAGATACATGTCGTGATAAATCTTATCGATGTTTTCCAGATATCCCCGGGGCGGCTGAATGGTCAGGAAGACGTTTCCGTTAAGGATGCCGGCAAAGTGCATCCGGTCATTGTGAACAAACAGATCGCCGGGTATCCTGCCCCAGTCCTCGGTCATCTTTTCTTGAATTTTCTGGGGCAATTCAGCATGCCAGGATTCGAACCGTTCCGAACCGGCATGGGCTTCGGAACGGGCGGCCATCTGCTCGGGCGTCAGCCAGCGCCGGTCGCAGGTCATGCGAGACAGCATCTCATGGGCCAATTCGTCTCCGTCGGCAAAGGTGCGAGCGATGCCGTAACCGGCGGCCTGCATATGGTCCAGCAGCAGCTTGACACTGGCAAAACTGTCCAGACCGGCGGCGCAGCCGATCCGGTCGTTGCGCGGGGGGTAGTGGTGAAACACGATGGCCACCCGACGCTGATCATTGGGCATTCGATTCAGGCGGGCCCAGTTCAGAGCGAGGCGCACCATCTTGTCCACCCGTTCGGGAATCGGCATGTACTTTGCCAGCAGGGCGCCGGTCACGGGATCGATGGTTTCCTGTTCCCGGGTGGCCACCGGCACGGTGATAAGGGCGCCGTCGAACTCCGGCTGAGCCGCCGAATAGGAGACGTCCATGGTGGGCAGCCCCTGAACGCTTTCCTGCCACTGAGCGTAAGGGGCCGAGCAGGTCATGGCCTGTATGAAGGGTACGTTCAGGCGCGGCAAAAGGGTCTTGTATTCCGGGGCCACCAGGGTCAGGGAAAACATTAAAGGGTTGAGCAGCACCTGGATGCGGGGGCTGTCGCCGTCCATGAAAAAATGTTCGACGATATGGTCGGCCCCTCGGTTGCCCCGGTCGGCATCCTTGTAACGCAGGTGAAAGACCGGAATCACGTTGGCGCTTTTCGCCTCGATAGAACGGATGATGGCGTCGATAAACGCCAGGTTGTTGTTCAGCCAGTAGACCTGGTAAAACCACAGACCCACGGTGAGTCTGGAGGGGTCCACCTTTTTTGCGAGGTAATCCTCCAGGGAAGGGATACCGGGGATATCCGGATGGTAGATGCCCTCGTTGGGCAGTTCCATGGCCGACCGGCATCCCTCCCGACCATCAAACAACCGGTTGTACAGGAAAATCAACAGTTGGTGAAAGTTGACATGGCCGCCATAGCTCAGGTAGCGTCGGATCTCATCCCAGGTCGGCGTACCGAAATCCGGAGAGTGCTCCCGGGCCGCGTCCGCCGAGTCTTCATCGCCGCTGGTGGGCTGAATATGAAGATAAGGCCTCCGGTCTTCGGGTATGGCATCCAGGGCCCGGATCAATGCCTCGAAGGCAGGGAAGGATGCCTTGCCGCCGTGCAGTGTCACGATCAGCGCATCCGACGCCAGGGCCTGGTCCACGAATGCTTTCTGTCGGGCGCGGTCAAAAAGCTGGGTCTGGGTGCGGGCGTGAACCGTGATCCGGCCGCCGCCGTTTTGGAACTGGCGAACCCCCTCGCTGAGAGAGGGCAGCTCCATGGCCGTAGCGGAAAAATAGCATAGGGTATAGGGCTTCATCATGCCTCCAAGGAATATTCGGGAAGGTTTTGGGTAAAATCGTTGACGGGAAACCGACGATCGAGAGCTTCCAGCAAGTGAACGACATCGCCACAAAGGACCAGCGATGTCTTCGCGCCGGTATGATACAACACTTCTAACTCGCTGGATCGCAGACTCAGGACCGACTTGCCCTTTTGCATGGCGACCCGGAGGAGTTCCACGTTGTTCCGGTTCATGGGACCCACGGCGAAACCGCAATCGATGACCACATTACAAACTTCCATCTGCTCGGCGGCCGCGGTCATGGCCATGTCGTTGATCGCCTCCATTGGGGCCTGGACCGTGCATTCGGCGCCGAGGGATCGGGCCACGTAATAATCCAGATCATTTGTGTGCAACACGCCGGTTGCGATGGCAAACCCCCGTTTGGCAAGCATCCGGTACACCAAGGCTCCGCTGCCCATTCCGGCCACGACGAAGGCGCGGCCCCGGCGTCCGTCACCCCGGAGTTCGATGCTCCCCAGATGACTGTTGAATTCGGCATCGTTGAAATCGTACAGCTCCGCAACGGCGCGGCCGGTCAAAACCGCCTCCGGAACGCCCCAGTCCGACAGGCCGCCGTCCTTGACCAGGGCCACCCGGTCGGACACCTTGGCGGCCACATCCACGTCATGCAGTGAAGCCACCACCGTGATTCCCCGGCTGCGACACAGGTCACGCAGGATCGCCATAACCTCCACGCGGTGCTTCAGGTCCAGGTGAATCGTGGGTTCGTCCAGCAGCAAAAGACGAGGCTGCTGGGCCAGGGCCCGGGCCACCAGAGCCTTCTGGCGCTCCCCGTCGCTCAGATCGGCAAATGGACGATACGCCAGATCTTCAGCATGCACCGCGGTCAGGGCATTTTGAACCACTGAACGATCCTCCGAACCCAGTCGCCCCAGAAAATCGGTGTGGGGATAGCGGCCCAGGGCAACAAATTCAAAGACTGTAAAAAGGGGCGGCGATACTTTGTCCGTCAGCACCACCGCCATGATTTTGGCCAGTTCCATGGCGCTCAAAGAGGACAGCGACCGTCCCAGCACATCGATGCGGCCGCCGAGAGGTTCCAGATGGCGCGACAGGGTACGCAACAGGGTGGTTTTTCCGGCGCCGTTCGGCCCCAGCAGGGAGATGAAGTGCCCCGCTTCAAAGGCAAGGTTCAGCCCGGCCAGAATGGTTTTGTCCTTATAGCCGACGGACAGGTTCCCGCAGGTCAGGATATGGCTTTGGTGTGTCCGATTCATAACTTCACCCTCCGTTTCATCAACAAACCGATGACGATAGGGGCGCCGAAAAAGGCGGTGATGGCCGACAGGGGCAACTCCACAGGAGAGAGGAGCATACGGGCAATCAGATCGCACAGGCTGGTGACAAGCGCCCCCATCAGGCAAGCGCCCGGAATCAAAATGCGGTTATCCGACGTTCCGAAGCCCAGGCGCGCCATATGGGGAACGGCCAGCCCCACGAAAGCGACCGGACCGGCAACCGATGTAATCATGCCGGCAAGGGCGCAGGCGCACAGCAGAATCAGAATCCGAAAACGGCGGATGTTGACCCCCATGGACGCGGCATACTCCTCGCCCAGCAGAAAAGCGTTCAGCGGCTTGCTCAACAGGTAGATCAGCGCCAGAACAAGCCCTCCGCAGACCAGCAGCACGGCGATTTCGCTCCACTTGAAACCGGAAAAGCTGCCCAGTTGCCAGAGGACAAAGCCCTTGATCTTCTCTTTTTCCGCCAGCGCCGTGAGAATACTGGTTACCGCGCCGCACAGGTAACCCATCATGAGTCCCACAATCAGCAGCGTGACCCCGCTCTTGACCCGAGAGGCCACTGCCACCACGATCAGCATGACCCCGTAAGCACCGGCAAAGGCCGCCACCGTGGTCATGAAGGGCGAGAGCACAGTCATCCCTACGGTCAGGGTGGTGAGCATCACAAAGGAAACCATCACCGTGGCGCCCGAGGAGATTCCCAGAATAAAGGGACCCACGATGGGATTTCGGAAGTATACCTGGAGCAGCAACCCTGAAACCGCCAGGTAAGCGCCGCCGAGTACGGCGGCAATGGCCCGTGGAATACGAATTTTCCAGACGATTGCATCCATGGTGGAGACGCTTTGATGCTGCATGATCGTCTTCCAGATTTCCTCCGGTGAAAAATAGACCGATCCGACACCGATGTTGAGAACCATTAAGACGGTGGTTAGAAATCCCAGAAGGGCGAAGACAACCAACGGTCTGCGCCAGGAAACGGAATCTGCTCGGGGTAAAATATATTCAGCGGTGGTCATAATCGACCTCCTTCGGGCATTGGATCGGTGTCGGGCAGTTCCACGAAATAGCGGCGCTCAAAATTCGGGTACGCCTCCGGATGAAGAATGGCGGCGATCTCGGTGAGGATTTCATCCAGCCGATCGCCCGACTGGACATAATGAGGCAGCGGCGCAAAGACCTTGCCCGACTTCAAAGGCCGAATGCCTTCCAGCAGCGGGTTCATACGCGCCACGGCCGCTTTGGAAGTGGCACCGCTGTCCGTGGTCCGGTAGGTGAACAGAATGTCGGCATCCTCACCGCTGTACAGAAATCGCTCCACGGCGATTTCGATACAGGAGGTACCGTAGACATCGTCGAACAGGTAGTCGCTTTGGGCAAGCCCCACCAGTTCGCCCACCCATGCATTGCCCGGTTCCACCAGCACCCGCTTTTCGTAAATATCACCCCACATCACCTTGGGTGGAGGGCCGGCATCGGCCGTTCGCAACCGGATATCGACCAAGGCGCCGTTCACCCGGTCGAAAAAGGCGTCGGCCTCTTTTTCACGGTGGAAAAAAGGGGCAAGAAATTGAACGAAACGCATGCGGGCGTTGAGGCACATGGCTGTGGGCGTGGAGGTGATGGCGCAGGGGATCCCGAGTTCACCGAGCATGGGAATAACGGAATGGTCCCAGGTCAGCACCAGTTCCGGCTGCTGCTTCTTGAGACGTTCAAAATCGATGCTGCTCGAATCGCCCAGATAAGCGATTTTACCGGAAGCCATGCCCTCTTTGACCTCCTCGATGTACCATTCATCATGCGGGCAGGTGACCCCTACAAGTACTTCCTCCAATACGCCCAAAACGCGAAGAGTAGTCACATCAAAAAAACCGTAGACCGCTACCCGCTTGACCGGCACGCGAACGACCCGCGTAGCCTCGACATCCTCGGGCATCGGGGCATCTCGTGGAATCAATACCAGGGTGCGGCCGGCACCGTCGCGCACTTCGGTGCGGTCCGGGGCGATCCGATTGATGGTGAATTCTCCGATCTGAAGAAAAGACTGTTGTTGGTCGCTGTCTGTGCTGCCGCAGGAACAGATAAGCGATGCGATCAGGAGGATCGCCAGGTATCGGATCATTTGGGTACCGTCGTTCATAAGGCTTCCTTTTTAACTTTCCTGAAAAAAAACCACTCAACCAGATACATGACCAGTCCCGCCGTAAAAAGAAGCATGCCGGCCATGTAGAACCGGACTCCGGGGTCCTTGCGGATACTCATATCGATGCGGATCCGCCTGTCCATACCGCCTTCTTTTTCCTTGGGCGCAAAATCCTTGAGAAAAATACCGTAGCCTTTAAAATTGACCGGCCGGTTGGCGGTCAATACCGCGGCCCGGCGACGATCGCCGTCGGTGAGCAGGAGACGCGCCCGAGGCCGGAGCACGCGATCCCGGAAAGCGGGCAGCCGATCGCTCCGGTAGTATACCGGGTCGAAGTCCTCAAAATTGATTCGGGCCTTCGTGTCGGGCAGGGTCATTGAAGCGCCGGGTACCAGCGTGCGGGTATCGAGTACCTGGGCGAACAGATAACTGCTTAGGTAGCCGGACAGAATGACGATCAGGGCATAATGCATGACGTGCGGAGCGAACTTGAAAAAAAGACGATGGAAGGAGAAAAGCGCCCGGGTTCGCATCAACGCCGCCACATGGTCCGTCGTGCAGACGAAGGTATTGACGCAAAGCAGGGTCAAAAGGCCCAAAAGGATGAAAAACCATGCGGTGTAGGCAAGATTGTATCGGCCGTAGGTATCGATCCATGCCGCCAGGCCGATGTCGTTCAACGGCGCAAAAAGGGTGGTTCGCCGGTTCAGACAGACATATCCGCAGGTCAGGTCAACCGCGAGCAAAAGACATAAGATCACCGTCAGGTGAATGCTGCCCAGTTTGTTCCATATAATGAATAATCGTCGCATCATGATTAAAACGGCCATCGGAAAGGACCCAGGTCCGGCAAACAATTCAAGCCCAGTATCACCAGCGCGCCTGCCGCGGCGTATGCGCCCCGGCCCCTGGCGCTCCAGGAGCCGGTCAGGTGCAGATGCAACAGGCAGATGTAGAAAAACCAGGTAGCCATGGCAGTGGTAATCGCCGGATCATCCCATACCACCGGCGTGCCCCAACCCAGGTAAGACCACAACTCACCGGCGAACATGGAAAGCGTCCAGAAAGAAAACCCCCAAACCGTCCAGCGTAGCGACCGGTTCAACGCGGTCTGCGATTCAATCCCGAGGGTTCGATGGTTTGGGTGCAGGCCGGCCATGGCCCACACCGCCCCGACCAGAAAACATCCCTTTCCCGCGACCCCGAATACAAAGAAAAGATGGGCCAACGGAGTGCAGGATTTCAGAAACGGAAGGTAAAAATCCTTGGGAAAGCATGCCGCCGCCAGGGCGATGATCACGGTCAGGGCGAATATCATTCGACGAACGATAACATCGTTACCATCCTTCCGGCTGCTGAACAGTAGTAAAAGGCCCAGAAAGAAAGGCAATGCCACCGGTCCCAGATACATGGGCAGCATGGGCCAAGCCTGCCAATAGCGCAGCGCCACGGCCGCGAAATTTGCAAGAAGGGCGGGCAATAAAAAAATCCAAACCACCCCTCGTGGCCGGCCGGGCAAAAAAGCGGCCACCAGGCTCAGGCCATAAAGGCCGGCGGCGATTTTGAAAACAAACTGAGCGTTGATTAATTCCATTGTTTCTTCGAGGCGGCTCCAGAATATCCGTTCATGCTCAAACGGTATTGGGGCGAAGATTCAAATACTCAAAATATTCTGCGAATACCCTTTGAATCTCTCACCCCGCATTGTCCGGGACACTGACCGAGGATTTTGAATCAACTTCCGGTTATGCGACTCTGACCGCGGATGTCCGTGTCAAGCCGGTCCCGCTCTGAAAAAACACAAAAAAAGGCTGATCGAGACCCAGCTTGTCCAGATGGATTTTATTGCCCTTATCGTCCTCTAAATAGTCGGCAAATATGGACAGGCTTTTCCGATAAAGCCTTCCAACACTGGAAACCTCGTAGATCCTGTCACGAATCTCTGTCATGCGAATGGCTCCTTTTTTTGTTTTGTTTGTTTGACTGTTCCATTGACGGAACGGTTCGATAGCCCGCGATGAGTCAAATTCATTGAACCGACTCCGGCGGCAGCTGCTTCAAAGCCGTTACCGCCGCATTTTTCTCCCTTGCGTATCCGGCCGCTTTGGTAAAAGCCTCCCTGCTGGCGGAAATATCGCTCATTTGCCAGGCGGCATAACCGGCCATCAGCCAGGCACGCCCGGCCTCTCGGCCTCCGCTTTGGGCTACCCGGCGGTAAGCTGCGACAGCTCCCTCAAATTGCTTCAAGGAGTAAAGGAGTTCTCCTTTCAGCAACAGCAGATCGGTGTCATTCGGGTTTCCTCCGAAGGTATCGATACACTCAAGAGCCGTCTCCGGGAGCCCAAGCTGCCGGTAAGCCAGAACCAGGCGCTGCAACAGCTGCTCATCCGGTTTTTCTTCCAAGCAGGTCTTGTAGACCGGCGCGGCATTGATGGGGATTCCCAGCTGAAGGTTCAAATCGGCCAGCAGTTTTTTTTCTTCCATGGACAACGGAGTTAGAAATGAATAAACGATCAGGGCCGTCAAGGCCTCTTCGTACCGACCGTCGTTTAGCCGGATATGGGTCAGCGCCTTCCACCACTTGGCCGCGTCGGGAGCCTCCCGGATCAGTGTCAGGACCAGATTCAGGGCTTCTCCGGGCATATCGAGTTGAAGGTATTGATGCAGGAGGATCTCCTGCCATTGGATCCGTTTATCGCCCGAATAGGCGTTCGCCAGCTCTCGGATATAGGGTAAGGCCCGCCGGGGTTGATCGGCGGCCAGCAGAGCATGAACCAGGTGTTCTTTCCATTCCGGCTTGAAGGCGGTCGGATGGGAGGCAAGCAATCGCTCAAAGAAATCAATGGCACGGACCGGTTCATCGGCCATCAGATAAGAAGCGGCGCTGTAATAGAGATGCTCGGGGGTTTTATCCCGGGCCGTTTCGTAGCCCTGTGCAAAACCGTGCCCGGCCTCGGCGTATTGTTTCATTTCATAACAGGCTTTGGCCAGATTCAACCATGCGAAAGTGTGGCAAGGATCGCGGGTCACGGCCTGGCGATAGGCAGCGGCCGCCGGCG